>OGXF01000158.1_pt1 | contig 65070 bp, 64 predicted proteins | sample 1576191 | NCBI WGS metagenome assembly OGXF01 (sample SAMEA3541545, study PRJEB24748) | human gut metagenome | biome: human gut; feature: human-associated habitat; material: faeces | place: China | collected 2012
TCGCAAGCAGGTAAACACAGGTTATTCCTTAATATCCTTTTGTTTGGGAAACTCCTTTCTCCCATTTGCTGACAGCGGGAGTAGAAACACCGAGATAATCAGCAACCTGTTCCTGTGTTAATCCAAGTAGCTTGCGCTGCTCTTGGATGACTATGTTCATAGGCATATCTTAATCTCCTTTGAGGATATTACAAAAAGCTCTTTGTTGTCTTTATTATAGCAAGCTGATATTCATAGCACAATCGAGCAGTTGTTAATCATGGAGATAAAAACTTAACCACAAGTTAAAAGCCACGGCTTTCACTCTGATATGGAGTGCAGTCATGGCTCTTTCTAAATGATGTAAAAGGGCGATAGCATTTTATGCTGTCATCCCTTATATTTATTGCAAAACCAGATTGAAGCGATGGATACAGGCCACTCTCTTTACGGTTGACTATTTCGACTGGTTTTGCTGTTTAGCTTTTTCTTGATTATAAACATAATAATCATATAAATAAGGCACACTATTACTCCAGAAACTGTCATTTTCAAAAGACCGATATGCCATGCGATTTGAAGTCGTGCCAGATAATAATCAGGGACTGCTCCGTTTAGAAGTACAGGTATGCCAACTTTCAATACAGGTAAACATGCCCCAAACAGGAAGCTGATGATTGCACCCAAAACAAAATTCATTTTTTGATATATGTTTATTTTTTTCAGATAATCAATCTCTTGCATTTTTGTAGCATTATTCCTGTTGGCTGAATTACTTAATTCTGCTTTAAACGTCCGGTATTCATTCTGACAATTTTGGCATTCTTCCAAATGCTTTTTAATAAATGAATTTGTTTCCTCGGATGTCAAATCATCCATGTATAAAGGTAGTAAATCATTGACTATATTGCACTGCAATTCTTTATTCATTTTTCTTCATCTCCTCAAATATTCTTTTTTTTCCACGATAAAAATTAACACGAGCCCAATTTTCACTTTTGCCTATTATTTCACCGATTTGAGCGAAAGATATTTCTCCAATCAACCGTAAATACATAACTTCCCTCATCGGTTCATCAAGATTATGTAGCGACTTCAATATCTCTACATTTTCCCACTGGATAAATAGTTCATCTTCAGCAGAAGAAATTGTCAACATGTCTTCATAATTTGATAAATCTTCAAATGATTTATTGTCTCTTAAATACTTGAGCCAAAGATTTTGAGCAATACCACAAAGCCATGTCAATACACTGCTATTTCCTTTAAACTTGTTAATACTATTTACAGCGCAAAAGAAAGTTTCCTGTGTTAATTCTTCTGCAAGTTCATGGTTACATGTTTTACTTAGTAGAAACGTATAGACCTTTTTTGAGTGGTTTTGGTATATTTCTTCCATTGATTCCATCGTACTTCCTCCTTTCTGCTAAGTTAGTACCCGGAAATCATCATTCGTTACACATAAATAAATAATTTGTAGAGCTTTGTATTTCCTTATGTGCATTTTAGTATATAAGCATAAATTTTTCTACAAAATCCCTTTTCATTCTCCAAAAGAGATGATATCTTCAGAATCGAGAAGGAGGGAATTCATCACTCCCTCCTTCTCGATTTAACAACATATCAATTCATTCAAAACAATTTCCTCTGCCGCATTTCGGATGTTATTGCAAGCACCAACCCATGCCATCTGATCACGAGCCTTTAATGCTTCGTTTATGCCCTGCTGCTCCTGCATTTGCAGGGTCAACAGTTCCATTCTTTGATTAGCGGTATCATCCACCTCATTCAGATGTTTGACCAGTTCTCCATCCAGCAAAAGTGTGTTGTACAGCATCTTATGGTGTTCTTTCAGATAGCGCAGACGCATTCTGCCGTACTTTCCGTAATGCGGTTCTTCCTCCGGAAGTTCCAAATCCGGATAATACATTCCATCTGCTCCGAGCGTATATGTACCGCCCATTTCTTCGAATAATGACTTCATATGCTATTCCTCCTTGAAATCAGCAATGACCTTTAGATCATCGCAAAATGTTCAAGAGCAGCTCGGATAGCATCTTCCTTTTCTTTCGGGCATTGTGGTACTTTCTGATTTTCTTTCTGTGAAATATTGTAATGTTCTCCTACATCAATACCACATTTGCGTTTAATTTGGGAAATATATAAAGTTGAAACCTTTAAGCCAAATTCTTTCAGCACATAATCCTTGATTTCCTGATAGGTAGCCTTTGACTCAGCAGCGGTAATATCAAGCTCATCCAAGTCTAAGTCGACCTCTATCGTATCATCCGGAGTTTTTCTGGACAAAAGAACTACCGTCTCCACATTCGCCGTAGCCGGGAACATGTCTACGCAACACACCTTCTCCACCTGGTACCCCCGCTCCTGCAGTACCACCAAATCCCGAGCCAGACTGGTTGGCTTACAAGAAATATAAACCATCCGATCCACGCCGAAATCAATAATCTTTTCCAGTGCCTTAGGGTGAATGCCATCACGGGGCGGATCCAGAATAATCAGATCCGGCTTGTCCTGAAGCTCGTCAATTACCTTCAGCACATCTCCTGCAATAAATTCACAATTGGAAAGTCCGTTCATTGCTGCATTTTCCCGGGCAGCCTCCACAGCTTCCTCTACGATCTCCACACCTACTACCTTGCTGGCTACCGGAGCTATAATCTGAGCGATCGTTCCGGTTCCGCTGTACAGATCAAAAACAACCTTGTCTGCTGTCTCACCCACATATCCACGCGCGGTTTCATAAAGAACCTCTGCTCCCAGAGAATTGGTCTGGAAAAAGGAAAAGGGAGAAATCCGGAAGTTCAGTCCCAGAAGTTCCTCATAAAAATAATCCTTGCCGTACAGAATTCTTGTCTCATCACTCTGGACCACATCTGCCAGACTGTCATTGCGGATATGAAGAATCCCCGCAAAGGAACCCTCTAAGGGAAGGGAGAGAAGACCTGCCCTCCAACCCTCCAGAAGTTCCTCTTCTCCGGTCTCCAGCGTCTCCGTCTGCCCGGAAGTAACCAGTGCTGCCAGAATTTCTCCTGTCTTTACAGCCCGGCGCACCAGCAAATGGCGAAGGTAGCCTACATGCTGCAACTTTTTATAATATCCGGCTTTTTTCTCTGTAAAGTATTCCAGGGTGTATGTCAGGATTTTGCAGAAATCCTGATTTACAATCTGGCATTCTGGTGTGTTCACAATATCATAAAAACTCCCTCTGCGGTGCATTCCCAAAGCAAGAGGGCCATCCTTGAACTCATCTCCAAAGGAAAATTCCATTTTATTCCGGTATCCCTTAAACACAGGGCTTCCCTTGATCCCTTCAAACACATAGGAGCTGCATACTCCATCAATAAGGGATTTGACCTGCTGCTCTTTGATCTTCAGCTGTTCTTCATAGGGCAGACTCTGATAAAGACATCCTCCGCAGATGCCAAAATGAGGACATGTCCCTTCTGTCTGCTCCAGAGAAGAAGGTGCCAGAACCTCTAAAAGGCGTCCTTCGCATTTCCCTTTTCTCTTTTTATTAATCACAAACCGGATCGTCTGTCCCGGCAGAGCATTTTTCACAATAACTCTTTCTCCGTCTATATGCAGAACTCCTTTATTTGGAAATTCAATTGTTTCTACCACTGCTTCACAATAATCGCCTTTTTTCACACTGAATACTCCTTTTTCTTTATTTCTCAATTGAATCTCAGTATACCATTAATCAGCATAATAGGAAACTGTTTTCTGATTTTCTGTCGCAGGACGTAATTTCCCATGAAATCAAAAAGCGTGCCCCCTCTCAGAGACACGCTGCCTTGTTTTATTTATCTGCGTTTTCTTCCTCTTCTTCGAAGAAATCATCGTCAAAATCATCGTCAAAGTCATCCTCGAAATCCTCCAGATAGTCCGGAGTGAAGAAACGGTATACGCCATATGCGATAGCTGCCACTGCTGCTACTGCACCGATAATTGCCAGTACCCAGAGAATGCAGGTTTTCTTTTTCTCTTCCTCTTCTTTTCTATGCAGGAATTCATTCAGCTTTGTGGAATTCATAATCTCTTCTACGCGGCTCAGTGCATCCTTGCTCATGGTATCGAATCTGTTCATAGTTTCACGTCCTTTCTGTGATTGCGGCATATTATGCCCTCTTGAACATTATAACATCAATTTCCTCATTTTACTATCCTATTTTATTCAATTTTCTCTTTTTTATAACCGTTTTTCGCTGCTTTTTCTCACACCTTCTGCAGCTTTGCAAAGGACGCAAACATTTTTTTCACGCCTGCACGGTCAAAATTAACGGTCACTTCAAAATCCTTGGGGCCATCCTGAATCTGCTGAACCGTGCCTTCGCCAAATTTTATATGCTTCACCCGGTCTCCCTCCTGATACTCCAGAGAAGCCGGCTTCTGTACCGTAAAGGCCTTCCCAAATCCCGGATTGCTTCCGGCTGCAGCACTCCTTCCTCCAAAGCCGCTTCCAAAACCATTTCTGCTTCCATAGCTACTTCCGCCCTCAGCTCCCCTTCCTACAGACGGCTTATCAAAATAAGCATTGGGACGATCTCCAAACCTGCTGACTCCAAGTCTGGTCTGCGCCTGATTCCAGGGCAAACTGTCATCAGCAAATTCATCTCTTGAAATCTTTCTTCCAAGGCGCGGCTCCAGCCGCTCCTCCTTCATCACTTCTTTGGGAATCTCATCTACGAAACGGCTGAGGCAGGAATATCTGGTCTCTCCATTCACCATGCGGAATCTGGAACCGGTCAGTACCAGCCGATCCATGGCACGGGTAATTCCCACATAACAAAGGCGGCGTTCTTCCTCCAGCTCTGTCTCATCATTTGCAGCAATCGACATCATACTGGGAAAGAGTCCGTCCTCCATACCTGTTAAATATACCACCGGAAACTCCAGTCCCTTTGCGCTGTGAAGGGTCATCAGCGTTACTCTGCTCTGTGAATCATCCATTCGATCCACATCTGACACCAGGGCAACTTCTTCCAGAAATTCACTCAGTTCCGGATTTTCACTGCCATCCGTGTAGCTAACCGCCTTGTTCATCAGCTCCTGAATATTTTCCAGACGAGTCTCCGCCTCTATATCATCTTCATCCTCCAGTTCTTTTCGATACCCTGTATCCTCCAGAATTTCTTCTATGAGCTCCTTAATACTGCTCCCACGCTCCAGATGACTTCGGAAGGCCGCGATCTGCCCTGTAAAGGCCAAAACCTTTCCGGCCGCCTTTCCAAGCCCTTCTATCTCTCCTGCCCTGGTACAGGCTGTATAAAAGCTTACATTCTGCATCGCAGCCCAAAGCGTGATTTTTCCAATAGAAACTCCTCCGATTCCCCGCTTTGGAACATTGATGATCCGCTGCACTGCCAGATCATCCTGACCGTTGGCAATCGTTTTTAAATAGGCCAGAACATCTTTAATTTCTTTTCTCTGATAGAAATTAACTCCGCCTACCAACCGATAAGGAAGATTGGCAGCTACACACTGCTCTTCTAAAATCCGGGACTGGGCATTGGTCCGGTAAAGAACTGCAAAATCCCGATAATCCTTTCCACTATCCAGAATCTCTTTCACAATCCCTGCAGCCTCCTCGCCTGCCTGCTCATACTGGCGCAGAATTACAGGTTCTCCCTCTTCCCTGGCTGTCCAGAGAGTTTTTTCCTTCCGGCCCTGGTTGTTACAGATCACGCCGTTGGCTGCATTCAGGATATTTCCTGTAGAACGGTAATTCTGTTCCAGCTTAATCACCCTTGCTCCGGGAAAGGTAGACTCAAAATCCAGGATATTTCCAATATTGGCTCCGCGGAACTTATAAATCGACTGATCATCATCGCCTACGACACAGAGATTCTTGTATTTCCCTGCCAGAAGAGAAACCAGCTGGAACTGAGCTGTATTCGTATCCTGATACTCATCCACCATTATGTACAGGAATCGCTCCTGATAATACTCCAGTACGTCTGGATTGGTTCGGAACAGATCCACAGTTTTAAAAATCAAATCATCAAAATCAAGCGCATTGTTTTTTCTCAACTCCTCCTGGTACATGGCATAAACCTCTGCCGTTTTCTTCTCTCTCCAGTCTCCCTCTGCGTTCAGGCGGAATTCCTCCGGGCCAATCAGTTCATTTTTCGCATTGGAAATAGCAGACAGCATGGCCCGATCCCGAAACTGCTTTGGATCCAGCTCCATTTTTTTTAAAATCTGCTTCATCAAAGTTCTCTGATCATCCGCATCATAAATAGTAAAGCTTCTGCTGTATCCCAGATTTTCAATAAATCTTCTGAGAATTTTCACACAGGAGGAATGAAAGGTGCTGACCCAGATACTGTCGGATTTTTCCCCTACCAAACGGTCTACACGCTCCCGCATTTCTCCTGCTGCCTTGTTCGTAAAGGTAATTGCCATAATGTTCCATGGATTTACCTTTTTTTCTTCGATTAAATAGGCGATCCTGTGGGTCAGAACCCTTGTTTTTCCTGAGCCTGCCCCTGCCAGCACAAGAAGCGGTCCTTCTGTGCAGAGCACCGCCTCCTTCTGCATGGGATTTAATGTATCGTAAACTGCCATGAAGTCCTTATCCTCATCTTTCTTCCTGATTCTTCTGGCTAGTATATCATAAAAAAAGAACCGGGGCAAACCTTTTGGGTTTGCTCCGGCCTCCTTCTCTGTCTTTTCAGGGCTTATTCTGCATATGCAATCGCTTCGATTTCAACCAGGGCAGCCTTCGGCAGGGCAGCTACCTCAAATGCTGCTCTTGCAGGGCAGTCGCTCTCGAAAAATGAAGCATAAACCTCGTTCATTGCGCCAAAATCAGAAATGTTTTTCAGCAGAACAGTGGTTTTTACTACATTTGCCATGGTCAGTCCCTCGCTGGCCAGAATGTTCTGGATATTGGTCAGAGACTGTCTGGTCTGAGCTGCAATATCGTCTCCTGCGAATTCTCCGGTTGCCGGGTCAATGGGAAGCTGTCCGGAAACGAAAACAAATTTGTCTGCGCGGATAGCCTGAGAATACGGTCCAATTGCTGCCGGTGCCTTAGTTGTTGCCAGTACTTTTTTCATGTTCATAGCCTCCTGTGAATTTTCTCTTATTCTGCATCCATTATAACGGTTTTTCCAGAAGAATTCAACAATATCTCAATTTTATTTTTCTATCAAAATTTTTTTGAGAATCAGGAGGCTTCCTGTGTTTCCACCTTTTTTTCTCCGAGCATGTCCTTTAAATCATCTAAAGACAGGTTCTGAAGCTCCAGCAATTCATTGATCTCCCGGAATTTTTCCATCAAAATCTGGTTTTCCAGCTGCTTTTCCTTTTCCCGAAGAGTTTCCAGACAATGCTCATACTGCTCAATAGAAGCCTTCACCGTCAAAAGCTCCTCCTGACATTTTTCCAACGGTGTTTTCCTCGCTCGTCTCGCCATAGTATTCGTTCCTCCTTTACAAAAACAGTATATGGAGAAACAGGAAAATTTATGCAAAGTATTTCCTCACCCTCTTGTCATCTGGTTTTCAATACTATATTTCATTCTAATATGCTATACGCTACACCTACGCTTTTTCGTTGTTTTTCCTGCCTTTTTATCTGATTTTAGGCTTGTTTTTACTCGCTATTCCATTTTTTAGTATCAAATTAGTATCACTCTATCACAGTTCCAGCGCCACCCTTTCTGTGCTGCTTGTCCAGGTGAATTGAAACCGCTCCACTCCATTTCCTATCAATGCCATGGAATAGATCCGGTCATCTTCCAGGGCAAACGGTAGCAGCTTCTTCCGGTTCTCTCCTCTCCTGAGATTCCGCAAGGCCTTATTGTGTTCCTGCCTCACCTGTTCCATTGTTCGCCCAGTCTGCCGCCCGATTCCCGCCAATGTCTCCCCGCCCTGGTATCTTCTCCGAAGGATTTCGCCCTGCTGCCCTGGCAGCTCATCCACGCACCCCCAGAGGACAGCTTGCAGGCGTTCTGCTTCCAGACGTTCCAGACTATCCTCCTCCAGATTTCCTGCTGCCGGGATAAAATCGCCAAAAGCGCCTCCGATTTCCTCATCTGCCCCCATAACAGGAGCATCCAGGCTGCTCACAGAGGCCATGCAAGCACTTGTCCTGATACTTCTTACCTGCCCCACAGAAATCCCCATAAAATAGGCTGCTGTGAGGTCTGAGGGGCTTTCCCCTGTCTGCTGCTCATATTGTGTACAGAATCGGCGATACTGGCTTATCTTTTCCAGGCAATGAACCGGCAGCCTCAGGCAACTTCTGTTCATCTGAATGTACCGCTGCATCCGCTGTCTAATCCACTTTTCTGCATAGGTTAGGAATTTGTACCCGGCAGCAGGATTAAAGCCGTCTATCGCCGGATATAAAGCCAGATACCCCTCTTGCTCCAGGTCATCCATCTCGGCGCCGTTCCGGTACTTCCAGGCGATAGAGCGGATAAAGTCCTTCACTTGGTCATAAAGCTGGGCCATATTCTCGCCCACATCCTCCCCGGCCTGGATCCGGGCCACAAGCTGCTCATTTGTCATATCCTGCCACCTCCTGCGTTTATCTTCTGTCTGTGTACCAGGCAATCAAATGCCCGATAAGCACGCCTAAAAAGATTGCCGTTGCTTTCAAACTGCTCCACCTCCTACACATTCCGCCACATTCCAAGAAGCATATTCTTCAATCCATCTTCCTGCTGTGTCTTTTTAAAAGTTTCTTCTTTCAATTCTGCTTCTGGGCATTCCCATACATCCGGAGCTGTGTCATTAAGAGCTGCCATAACATCATAGCCTATCGTACCGTCTCTGTTTTTTCTTTGGTACTTTTCCGGTTCAACGCCCAAGGCCGAAATGAAGCTATCACCATCCGGCGGAAACAATGCAATTAAAACCGATCTGCTCATCTCAACAGCCTTTTTAATAAGCTTATCAATTTTCTTCATGTAGCGTTATTACCTCCTCCAACAGAGAAGCCAGCTCCTCAATTTTCTTTTCCTGCTCATCAGAACGGATTGAAGAAAGCACCGCATTGCAGCCTAATATAATGGTATTTGCTGACTTACTATCCATTTCATGATTAGCAACCATGTTGATAATCCTGGAAAGTGTGCGGCGTACTTCTGTCGGTGTTCCTACTCTTAGCCGGATCCGTGCCATCTCTACACCTCCATTTCTAAGTAAAACGCCCCAGGCAATCCACAAAGGAAAGTCCGGGGCGTTCCGTTCTTATTCTGTAACAGCCTGGTAATAAATAGCCTTAGCCTTATTCTCAAGGACAAACGCATCATAGCAGATACGCCCTTCCACAAGAGACCCGCTGATTCCCGGCGGATCCTGGTGAATCCTATAATCTTCCAGTTTAACCGGCGCCACTGTTGCCACTGGATGAGCAATCATAAAACCGAAGTTTTCCGGAAGTCTGGAAGCCGGTACTTTGATTACCTTTGCGCCGTCTATCATGGCAATCACGCCTTTCAACCGCAAATCGTTTCCGATATCGGTTTCCATTACAATATCCTTACACTTCTTCATAAACAAATAAATATCTGGTGTAACGATGATAGAGCGGTCTGTTTCCGGCACCTCTGCGTTATCAAGAGCAGTATTCCCTGCCAGAATCTGCTCTGCAATATTATCTACAGTTAATGCTACCGCCTCCGGTTTTGTGCCGGCGCCGGTTGCCATAACATTGTATACATAAGAATCAACCTCCGGGATAACCACCTGACGCTGCTGTCTGGCCAAAGCAGAGGCCGCCTGCAGCTGCTGCGCTGTCTCATCCGTGTCCAACTTATCAATGGCAAAAGTAAAGGATCTGTCTTTTTTCAGGGTAAATTCCTCTGTCGTTGCTTCCAGATCCTTCACTGAACCAAAACGGCTTAAATTCTGCGTTGACGGATTACGATCATAATCATTCATAGCAGAGGTACTGATTTTATATACTTTGATTGTGTGCGCCCCAGTCCAATCTAAATCCTTATTAGTGACTAAAGATAATTTACTTTCTTTTGAAAACATCTCATCTGTATAGGGCTGAAATTTAGTTGTTAAGTTAATAGCCATACTTTACTTTACACTCCTTTTATAATCCCATAGCATTTCTGATTGGGTCACCAGTCTGAAAGCCTCCCTGTGGCGTTGTGCATCCTCTATTCTCTGGTGTTTTCCCATGTACCACAGGTTCATTATGGGTTATTGGTTGTTTATAGTTCTTTTCTAATAGCGAGATTGAGTTGTTGAATGAATCATCCGTATCCAGCTGCACAAGGCTCGCAAGCTCTGCAGGGATTCCCCGTCTGCTTAACTCGTCCTTCGCCTGGTAGAACCGCTCTCGCTTGTTATATTCTACTTCCTTCTCTGCAAGAATTCTGTCATACTTCGCCTTCTCTTTTGACAGCCTTTCCTGCACAATCGTGTTAACCTCGTCTTGAGTAAACATTTTTTCGTTTTCCATATACATTCCTTTCCCCGTTTTACGCCCGGATGGCTTTCTTTAGGAGTTTGCCGCCCTTCCGGAACTAAGAGAGCGGCCATGAAAAAAGAAGAGCAAACAAAAAACGCAGGAACAACAATTACTAATTTCTTAGCAATCATCATTCCCACGCTTATTTTTCTAAGCTTCCGGCCGGAACAGTAGCCGGGGTACTTATCAATATTTTGTTTGCTGCTTTTATTATAGCAAAAGCATAGGGGATATGCAAGCAAAATCCTAGGGTTTATGCGGATTTCCGACATTTTTACAAGCCATATCTGGCAAAAAACCAAGGGCCAGAATACCATAATCGTACAGCAAACCAGCCCATTTTTATTTATGTGTTCTCTCTTTTTGCTCCGGTCTCATGCAGTTCAATATATGCCTTTTTAAACCGTCCTTCCCGGTTCCTTGCTACCTTCCAGGACTTCACATCAGGCCGAAGCCGTTCTAAAAGGTGGCGCAGTTCCTCCGGCTCCTCATAAGAAACCTTAAGCCTTATGCTCATCAGCAACCACCTCCCCGAGGATTCCGAGCTGTTCTCTAAGCTGCTGCAGCTCCTCCATGGCCTTATCATAGGCCTCCATCATCTTTTCATATCTCCACACCGGTATCATAATCATCTGTTCCATGGTGTTCCCCTTTCTGTTGCGACATCGCAATTTTTCTTTAATGGCAAGCCCTGTTTGCAGCCAGAGCCTGCCGACTGGATGGAATGACGTTGGAGCATCATTCCGGAAGTGTTCCACACTCTCGCAGCGGCCAGCGGTTGACTGATGTATTTATCTACGTGAAAACCGTTCTAATGCCTTGCAGCTCTATGAAGCTTGCGCCTGATTCTGGCAATTCGATTTAAAATAGCAAAGCATTCTCGTATAGATTTATTTTGTGTATAGTCTGCAGCCTCTTTTTTCTCCAAATCCTCCAAATCCAAATAAAGCGCCATCACTTCAACAATCTTGTCTATGTATGGGGCTTTCTCATTGATTACAATCGCATCTCTGGAAGGCGAGTAGCAAAACAAAATTGTTTTCATGGTTTCCGCATCTGCCGACACGATGAAATGCTCATTATTAAGAATCTTTAAATTCATACTTTCCCTTTCCGCCGGCCTATGCTACACTATGTATGCATTTATGTGTGCAGCTCCGGCTGTGTGCTGCCCTGCAGGGAGTTGGCGCTCCCTGAGGGCTTTTTCTTTGTCCTTAAAAGCTGATTCCGTCCAGCCTGTGAGCAATATCAAATAGAGCATACACCTTCAGAAGCTCAATAGCTTCTTCCTCTGTATATCCCATCGTTACCGCTACCATAATCAAATCGCCGTAATATCCAACAGCGCCCTTAAACTGCTCTACCGGATCCGGTCTCATGTATCCATATGCCATAATTATTCACCTGCCTTTATAAATGCAATCTGTCCGCCTGGTGTAATCATTGTCATTACGTCCGCTTCCACAATGTCCGCTATTTCCTGGGAATCAGAAAAGACCACTTCTTCCTCCCCCTGCCCCTTTACCTTGCGAACTTTTTCCAATTCTTTAGTGGTAAATCCCCAAAACACTGCATCTTTTAATTTCATTCTGCTTCTCCTTTCGTTCTTTCTTACTCGTTGATAGCCCCTATATACTCTGAAAAAATCCTCCAGTACGGTGCAAACCCCTTATAAATACCGGGCTTACTGTACTCGTTGATATCCTCCAGTACGGTAAAGCCTTGTAAATTAAGGATTTTTTTCGTACTCGTTGGTTTTCCAATATTCCGGGTTTACCTCAATAACCTCTGACGGTCTCCCTGCCTTTCCGCTCTGCTCTTTCACAATCCGGATAAATCCTCGCTCGATCAGCTCATCAAGTCCGGGCTGCATGCCCTCTTTTGTTTTAAAATGACCTTTACAAATCTGATACAAATCTCTTAATTTGAGATTTTGAGGATTTTGAGGATTTTGAGAATTGGGGGACATATAAAAAGAATCAATTTTCTTCATCAAATACTTAGCGTCTTTCTCTTCCTGGGGCTCTGCAATGCCAGATAAACGAAACGCCATCATAGCGTGTTCCAGGAAGTACCTCCCTATCAGTATTGCTTCTCTCATGGTCTGGCCTTCAAGTACCACATTCGCAGCGCCTAGCCTGTACTTTATTACATGTAGCAGGCCTGCTATTCTCATGGTTTGACCGTGATATTTTCCGGCCCAATCCTCTATTTCCTCATAATCTTCAGATATTTTCCGCTCAATCTCCTCAAAGAATATCTTGCTGATCTGATATGCTTCCTCGTTTAAGTGGATTATGGTATTTTCCTGCTGCCATTCTATCCGCTCACTTGTAGAAAGTAAGTCTTTTACAAGCTGATTGTAAGCAGCTCTTACCTCTTTAGGAATTGGCTTAGAATCATATACCCGGCTGCCCACTCTTGATGGAGGGATAGAGTATAAAAACCTTGCCATAAGTCCCCGCTCTCTAAAATCCCGGTTCTCTAAAGCATCTTGCAACACTTTAGGCTGAACCATTAAAAGCAGTGCTAAAAGCGGATGGTTTAATGCTTCCCCAGCTCTTCCCATTCTGTCAGAGCAGTAAGATTCCCCTGCATAAGCCTTTAGAAATATATCCATATTGGGCTGTGTGCTGTATCTACCGGCCAACATACCAAAAACACCACCTTCAGCAGTAACCATAGCTATTTTTTCATCATTCTCCCGCATAACCTTAACCATGGCTTCCGGTGTAATATCATCTACAATCAGCTTTAAAAGCGTTACCTCTTCCAATTCTGATAGCTCCTGTTGTGCATCAAAAACATCAAACTGAGAGGCAGCAGGCTTCTTTTCCTTTGATACCTTAGAAGCTGATGCTATGAGATTACTAATCTTATTTTCAAGAATTTTCTTCTGGGTCAGATACTTATCATATAAAGGCTTCCTTCTTTCATTCTCCTCTTTGACAAACTCATATACAGGAGCTGAAACCTCTTTAAGTACTGGTGTCTTTCGCTCTGATGGTCTGGCTGTGATCAGTATGTAAAGATTCAACGGCTCTAACCAATCTGTCTTAGGTTCTATGTAGAAGTTACCCATAACAGACAAGGACATAATACCCAGAACTGCTACGGCTGCCATATCCTCTGATACTTGCAGACTTTCTGATATAGCAAGAGCATAATTCCCAACTACTGGGGGAAGGGCTTCTATTGGAAAATGTGAAAGTTTATCTGTATCTGGTTTCTCAAAATCCTCAAAATCCTCAAAAACCCTTTTTCCTTGCTTTAATTCATCCACCAGGGACGGAACTTCTCCGCGAAGCTCTGCTTCAGCCCTGTTTCTTATCGCCTCATTGAGCTCTGCCGTAATATCCGCAAGCTCTCTTTCCTTATCCGTATTTCCTCACCTACCTTTCTGTCCCACTGTTCCTGGCACTTTTTGGCATATTCTGCTGCTACCGGCTTTATAGATTCCTCTTGTCTCTGCTCATATTCAGCCACTACACAGCTATAATATGACCTTGCCCTGCTGCATCCCAAAACCTCCAGACGCTGCAGCGCCACATCTGCAAAGCCCGGCCAGGTAATCTCATAACCGTAGACCTGCAAAAAGAAATCCTTATCCAACCTCATATCTGGCCGGATGCTCCGAAGCAATTCTTCACAGCTCGCCATTTCCCCCGCCTCCCTGCTCCTGGAAGCCAAAGAAGCGCTTTTCTACATAGGACAGTGGAACCTTGCCCCGAACCGTCATAAAGCCGCTGTGCTGCAGTTCTGCGTTCATATCACGGATATAGGCATAGGCCTTGCTTTCACTGACACCAAGCATGTTCCCTACATCTTTTGCGCCTATCATCTTTCCCATGCTATTGCCCCCTTTCTTGCGTGCTCTGCATCAACAAGACTCCGCAACCGTGTAAGTTCCTGATCAATGGCATTCAGTTCTATTGCATATTCTGACTGCCATTCTATACCTGAATGCAGGGTAATGAATAACCGACGGCTTACTAACTCTAAGTATCTGCTGACATCTTTTTCTGTCACGGTATCACCTCTTTCTTTGTTTCTGGACTTCCCGCCCTCATCTCAACGCCCCAGCCCGGTGCATTATTCAATAATTTCTTCTGGTTCTACTCCCAGAGCCTTGCTTATCTTCCCAAGTAGCTCTGGGCGGCAGCTTCTGCCATTCATTACAGCAGATAAGGTCTGACGGCTGATTCCGGCTTTTGCTGCCAGAGATGCCTGGTTGATTACCTGTTTCGCCATCAGTAGGCGAATCTTAGTTGCATTAAGCCTCATATAGTTCACTTCCTTTTCTTTTGGTTTATAAAAACAACTATAATATATTTTATTGGCTATGTCAATATTATTTGGTATATTTTTTATATTATAGTGTATAGTTGTAACTAATTATTGATTTGTCATTAAGATAATGATACAATCAACCTATATAGAAAGGAGTTATTTATGGGTGATATTGAATTACAAATATTTGCTAATCGACTGAAAGAATTTAGAACAGAAAACGGCCTTACGCAAAAAGAATTTGCCGAAAAAATCGGCGTAACAGCTGCCGCTTTATCTGCTTATGAGAATAATTCTAAAAATCCCTCTATCTCAGTAGCAAAAAGAATTGCGGAAGCCTTTGAAATTTCTATTGATTGGCTTTGCGGAATCACAGACAAGAAAAACTCTGAGGATAAAATAGAAACTTACTCTGATTTTATATCTGCTATATTAAAGCTAAAAAATGTAGAACTTGCTCCTTATGATATTGAATTTTATTTTTATTACAATGAAATTCCCTCAAATGGAAGAGTTGCAAGAGAGTCAGGTATTTCTACCGATGACCCAACCACATTTCGCATTTTATCAGACATTGACAGAATGACTCGCTTATTAAACGATGGAGTTATTGATAGTAGAATTTATACTGATTGGTTAAATGGGTTAATGAAAAAATACGATACTCCTTTGCCCCAAATGGGATTGAGCTGATTTTTCAGCCGAAGCCAAAATTGGCGGCACCATCCCATGCCCCGACTGCTCAAATCTGAGCCGTCCACCTTGAGGTGGCAAATTACCATTGCACCCTTTCGCTCATTTTTGAGCAGGGTCGGCACCTTGACAACATAATATACTTACCCGGGGAACCGTTGGGGTGTTATGTCAGCCGCCGGACGATTTACGAAAGGAGGCTGGTGCTATGGTTACATATGACGAATTATTCGACTTTGTAAACATGCTTTGCGCAGTCATAACTCTTGTTATACTTTTTACACGCAAAAAATAGCGCCCCTGCTCTGGTAAAGTAAGGCGCTATTTTTTAACCCTTTATTTGCCGTTGGTCAGGTGTACACTGACCAACGGTTCTCTTGTTAAGTATATTATATTCCAAACTTGATTATTTGTCAAACTTCAACGACCTCAATTTTGAGTTCGGTGCATAGAGCGGAAATCTCCGCCCTGCTCAAATTCTTCCCCTTTCATCTCAACGCCCCAGCCCGGCCACGATGAAAGGAAGGGATAATATGCCCGTATACAAAGACGAAAATACCGGGAAATTCTATGTGAAGCTGTACTACACCGATTACACCGGCAGCAGGCGCCAGAAGATGAAGCGAGGCTTTAAGCTGCAGCGGGAAGCCAAGGAATGGGAACGGCATTTCCTCGAAGTTCACCAGGGGAGCCCAGACATGACTTTCCAGACGCTCTATGAGCTGTATGCCGCTGATCTGGCCACTCATGCCAAGGAATCAACCTGCAGGTCAAGGCTTTCACTGATTCGTAACCACCTGCTGCCATTCTGGAAGGATTACCAACTAAACGAGATCACCCCGGCAGATGTCCGGAGCTGGCAGGGGGAAATCAAAAAGAAAGGATTGAGCGAACACACCCAGTATGTGGCAAACAACTATCTTTCCACCATGTTCAATTTTGCCATCCGGTTCTATAACCTGCCTGCCAATCCCTGCCGGGCCGTAAAAACCATCGGGAAAGTACTTAGAAGCCTGGACTTCTGGACCGTGGACGAATTCAAATTATTCTTGCCTACCGTGCAAGACCCTTTTCTCCGTGTGGCGTTCCTGCTTCTCTTCTACGCCGGTTTGCGGTGCGGGGAGATGCTCGCTCTGACTGCGCAGGATTTTGACCCGACAGCCCGCACGATTACCATCAGAGGAACATTCCACCGCTTTGATAGAGTGGATTCCATCACTGAACCAAAAACAGAACGGGGCCAGCGTACCATCACGCTGCCTAATTTCCTTACTGAGGAGCTCCAGAGCGTTCTGGGGCGTATCTATGACCTGCAGCCGGACGACCGCATTTTCAGCACTGTGACACCCTCAAGGCTATATACTGCGATAGAGAAAGGCGCTGCTGCTGCCAATATTAAGCGCATTCGTGTGCATGACCTTAGACACAGCCATGTTTCCCTGTTGATAGATATGGAAGTACCGCCCCTGTTGATTGCTGAGCGCATCGGGGACACAGTGGAAATGGTAAACAGAACTTACGGACACCTGTACCCAAACCGGCACCGGGAAGTTGCCGACCAGCTGGAAATTTTCAAATAATAGTATCATTTTAGTATCAAAGAAAGGCTTAGTACCGAGAAAGTCCAGTATTTAAGCCTTTTTTCTTTGACATATAGTTTTCAATACTATATAATAGGGTCAGAGGTGAGCAAATGAAAACAAACAAGGAACGACTGAACGACATTTTGGATCGTCTGGGAACCATCTCCTATATCAAGCTGGAAAAAATCCCGGAGATCGATCTCTACATGGATCAGGTGACCTCTTTTATGGAAGAGCATCTGAGAAAAGCTAAGCGGAATCCGGAAGACAAGGCTCTTACAAAAACTATGATCAACAACTATGCAAAGAACAACCTGCTTCCGCCCCCTGTAAAGAAAAAATACAGCAAGGAGCATCTGATTCTTCTGTTGTTTATCTACTATTACAAGAACCTGCTGTCTTTTCACGATATTGAACAGCTGTTTCGTCCTATTACGGAACAGTACTTTAACAGCAGCGCAGAGCCTTCCCTGAGCCGGATTTATGAGGAGGTATTCTCCCTAGAGGATCAGCAGATGGAACGGTTAAAAGCAGATATTCAGGCCAAGTTTCAGGCTTCTGAAGAAACCTTTGCCGATTTTCCTGTAGAAGATCAGGAGTATTTACAGCTGTTTGCCTTTATCAGTGAGCTGTCCTTTGATGTCTATTTAAAAAAACAAATGGTAGAAATGATGATCGATCAGCTTCGTGAAGAATCAGAAGCTGACACTTCAGAGACCAGAAAAAAGCGCTGAAACCAGCGCTTTTTCTTATGCTCTCTTATAATTTAGTTAGCCCTCTTTTATTCTTCCCCGTCCTTTTCCGACAGTCTGGCAAATACCATATCATAGCCGTCATTGCCATAATTCAAAGAGCGATTGACCCGGCTGATGGTTGCTGTAGACGCACCGGTTTTCTCTGCTATTTCCAGGTAGGTTTTTTTCTCCCGAAGCATTTTGGCTACCTCATAACGCTGTGACAGAGATAAGAGCTCATTAACCGTACATACGTCCTCAAAAAAGATATAGCATTCTTCCGGGTTTTTCAGTGTCAAAATTGCCTGAAACAGATGATCCACTGCTTCTGTTTTTATTTTCTTATTCATAGACCGGGGTTCCCTTCTTTCCTTTCATGATTGACCTGATAGTCTTCTTTCATAGTTTAGCACAGTAAAATTTTAAAGTCTATAGTTTTACAGCAAAAACTTTTCAACTACATGGGCAACGCCGTCATCATTATTAGAAAGAGTTACATAATCTGCTGCTTTTCTCACAGGAAGCACCGCATTTTCCATTGCAACGCCCAGACCTGCATACTGAATCATGGAAATATCGTTATACCCGTCTCCGCAGGCGATCATCTCTTCCCGCTCGATACCAAGCACTTTCAGAAGCTGAGAAAGGCTCTGAGCCTTGTCAATGCCCTTTGGAAGAATCTCCAGGAAAAAGGGTTCTGACCGGTACACACTGAAATCACGTCCCAGTGCCGCCTTTACTCTGGCTTCTGTCAGCGCCAGATAATCTCCGTCATCACACATCAGAAACTTAGGCACAGAAAAATCCACATAGTCAGCCATAGAGCCCACCTGACGCACCTTCAGGTGATTAATCCCTGCTTCAATCTTCACGTAGGGACATTCTTCGTTGTCTGTAATAATCAGGCCGTCCTGGTAGGTCAGAATACTGCTTACCCTTTCCTCCTGAGCCAGACCAATAATTTTCCGGTTCGCCTCTGCCGGAAGCTTTTTTTGAAAAAGCACCTCTCCTGTCCGGCAATCCATAATAATACCGCCGTTAAAGGACAGAATACAGCCACCATATTTTCCCAGTTCCAGCTCCTCAGCCAGGGGAACTACGCCGTAGGTAGGCCGTCCGGATGCAAGAACAACCTTTTTTCCCCTTTTCTGGGCTTCCATCAAGGCTTGACGGGTCTTATCTGTAATCACCTTGTCTCTGTTGGTCAGAGTACCATCCAGATCCAGCACAATCATTTTGTAATTCATAACCTTCCCCCGCGTTTTCTATTCACCGAACACAGCTCTGTAATCTGCCTGGAATTTGGCAATTCCTGCATCTGTCAGTGGATGGTGAATCATCTGCATAAGAACCTTATAGGGAACTGTGGCAATGTCTGCACCGGCTTTTGCACAGTCTATCACATGGATCGGATTGCGGATGCTTGCAGCAATCACCTGGGTACCCAGATTGTGAACCATGAAAATCTCTGTAATATCTTCAATCAGCTCAATTCCCGGCGTAGAAATATCATCCAGACGTCCCAGGAAGGGAGAGACATAGTTTGCGCCTGCTCTTGCAGCAAGAAGTGCCTGAGCCGCTGTAAAAATCAGAGTCACATTGGTCTTCACTCCCTCGGCGCTTAAAATTTTCACAGCCTTTAAGCCTTCGGCTGTCATGGGGATCTTTACAACCATATTGGGGTGGATTGCGGCAATTTCCCGTCCTTCCTTCACCATACCCTCTGCATCCTCTGTCGTTGCCTTTACCTCCCCGCTGATCGGACCATCCACAATCGAGGCGATTTCCTGAATCACCTGATGAAAATCTCGTCCCTCCTTTGCAATCAGAGAAGGATTTGTGGTAACTCCGCAGATAATTCCCATATCATTTGCTTTTCTGATCTCGTCTACATTTGCTGTATCTACAAAAAACCTCATTTCTTTTTCCTCCCTCGTATTTCTGTATTCAATAGCACTTTCCCACTTTACTGTAGAAACATCATAGCACAGCTGATACCTGTATGCAAACAGATTCTTTCAGAACTTTCCCAAAAAAAGAAGATACTGCTTTACACAGTACCTTCCTCTTTATGCATCTCCTCCAGATTCACAAAAATCACATCGTCCAGAGCCTCTTCCGCGATGCTGACACAGTTATCGGCAATTCGATCCAGATTGTACAAAAGATTAGAAAAATCCTCCAGCATGGACGAATCACAAAGATTCTTCTTTACCCTGGCCATATGGGCCTTTGTAAACTGCTTCTGTGCCTTTCTCATTTTATTTTTACTGCGGCTTACCTTCCTTGCCGCCTCCCAGTCACCTGTGCGAACCGCCTCCATTGCATGTTCAAAAAGATAGTTCAGAATAGCAAAACAGTTTTTCAGTTCTCCCACTGCCTCATCGGAAATCTGGCGGTTTTCATTCTGCACCTTTTCTACAATCTGCAGAATGTCGCTGCACCGCTCCGTAATACGCTCCAGATTGTTTGATACTGATAAGAGACCTGCTGTTTTTTCCGCCTGAATTTCTGTCATAGCGCCGCTGGACAGCATCTTCGTCAGATACTGGGAAATATTCTTCTGAAGGCGTTCTAGAGCACTGCAGGAACCTGCAAACTCCATCCTCGCCTCCTTTCGGTTGGTTCCGGTAAGAGACTCCTTAGCCAAATCAAGCATTCCCTCTGCCAGCTCTGCTCCCCGATTTAACTCCTGAGACACGAGATACATAGCTGCAACCGGCTGCCCAATCACCTTCTCATCCAGGAACTTAGCCTGGAATGCCTGATTTTCATTCTGATCTTCTCCCGGAATAATCAGTTTTACGATTTTTACCATAACCGCAATCAAAGGAAGCCATACCAGGGTACAGACAACGTTAAAAGTTGTATGGGCATTTGCAATCTGGCGGGAAATAACAGCCACCTCTGGCCCCTTGGGAGAAATCATCTGCACAAAAGCCGTCAGAACAGGAATCATAAACAAGAATACAATGCTTCCTGTAATATTAAATACGCTGTGGGCCACTGCCGTCCGCTTTGCATTCTTAGACTGCCCAATGGATGCAAGAAGCGCTGTAATGGTCGTACCAATGTTATCACCCAAAAGAATCGGGATTGCTCCTGCAAGGCCAATCACACTGCTGACGCCATCGGGCCCGGCCTGAGAGGCAAAATTCTGAAGCACCGCAATCGTGGCGGAGCTGGACTGAACAATCAGTGTCATGAAAAGACCAACCAAAACTCCCAGAATCGGAATCTGAGACACCTTTCCAATCAGATTAATGAAGAAGGGACTTCCAGCCAAAGGCTTCATCACACTTCCCATAATCTCAATTCCTTCAAATAAAAGTCCAAAAGAAAAAATCACAAGACCGACATTCTTTAATTTTTCTGATTTTCCTGCAAAATTCATCAGAAAACCGATAAAGATAATCGGATAAATATAATCGCTGATCTGAAATGCCAGCAGCTGAGCTGTCATAGTCGTACCAACGTTTGCTCCGAAAATAACTGAAATCGCCTGAGGCAAACTCATCAGCCCGGCGCTGACAAAGCCGATTGCCATAACTGTTGTGGCAGAGCTGGACTGCAGCACAGCTGTTACCAGGGCTCCGGCCAGGGCTCCCATTACTGGATTCTTGGTCAAAAAGCTTAAAATGCTTTTCATTCTCTCTCCAGCCGCCTTCTGCAGAGCATCACTCATACTGTTCATGCCATACAAAAACAGAGCAAGTCCTCCGGCCATACCAAACGCCACTTCCATGGTTCCATTCATCCTCTCTTTTCCTCCGTATGCGGGATTACCCCGCTCATATTCTTTTCTTCATGCTTTTTGATTCTGCGTGTGTTGTTTAACACGGTTTTTATCATATCATAATGGTATTTTTACTTTCTACCTCATCATTTAAAATTTATGTTAAATCTATGTAAAATCGTGTCCGTTTTTTTCTTTCCTGAAAAAGCGTCTGTAAAATTTTCTGACCGGACAGACACCTTCTGTCAATTTTCTGATACATTGTATTAGGAAATCTTCTCTCAGGAGGAATATGATGAAAAAAATCACCCCTTATTTTTTTCTGGCAGCCGCCTTATCCGCCGCTGTCGCTCTTTCCGGCTGCTCTGGAAAAAGTAAAACCGGTATGACCCCAGTTACTTTAAATGAAGTAGCCCATTCTGTCTTTTATGCCCCTCAGTATGCAGCCATTGAGCTGGGATATTTTACAGAAGAAGGTCTTGACCTGACTCTGGTCAATGGAGCAGGAGCTGACAAGGTTATGACAGCCCTTCTGTCCGGCGACGCTGACATTGGCTTTATGGGATCAGAGGCCAGTATTTATACCTTTGCCCAGGATGCGCCGGACTATGCTGTCAATTTTGCCCAGCTGACCCAAAGAGCCGGAAACTTCCTTGTGGCAAGACACCCGGATCCTTCCTTTTCCTGGCAAAAGCTGAAAGGAACAACGGTTCTGGGCGGAAGAGCCGGAGGAATGCCCCAGATGGTTTTTGAATATATTCTGAAGAAAAATGGCATTGATCCCAAAACCGATCTCACCATTGATCAGAGTATTCAGTTTGGCCTTACTGCTGCAGCCTTTGCGGGAAATACAAGCGACTATACGGTTGAATTTGAGCCCTTTGCCACCGGTCTGGAGCTGGAAGGAAAGGGATATGTAGTTGCCTCTCTTGGCACAGATTCCGGCTATGTTCCTTACACTGCCTACTGTGCCAGAAAAAGTTATCTGGATTCCCATCCTGACATCATTCAGAAATTTACCAATGCACTTCAAAAAGGAATGCGGTATGTAAATACCCATTCATCGGAAGAAATTGCAAAAACCATTCAGCCTCAGTTTCCAGAAACGCCTCTGGAAAACATTATTGCTATTATTGAACGATATAAAGCCCAGGATACCTGGAAAAACGATTTGATATTTGAAAAAAGCAGCTTTGAACTGCTGCAGAATATTCTTGAAGAAGCGGGTGAACTGAATACCCGGGTTCCCTACGAAAAGCTGGTAACAACAGAATTTGCAGAGAAAGCAAAGGAAGCCTCCTGACCTCAGGCTTCCTTTGCCTTTCATATTCTGTATCCTTAAAACTTGATTCCCCGCTTTCCAAGCTCCTGACACACTCTCCCTACAGGGAGTCCCACTACATTATTGTAGTCCCCGACAATGCCTTTGACATAAGCAGCAAATTTCCCCTGTATGCCATAAGCCCCTGCCTTATCCATGGGTTCTTTTGTATCCACATAGGCTTCCACCTGTCTGTCCGTCATGGGAAATACACAAACCTCTGTCTCTTCAAAAAAAGTAATGACAGGGCTGGTGTTCTGTGAAGAATTTTCTCCACAGAACACCAGGGTTACTCCTGTATAGACCTGATGGCTCCGGCCCTGAAGAAGCTTTACCATACGGATAGCGTCCTCCCGATCCTTTGGCTTCCCCAGAATTTTACCGTCAGCTACCACCACCGTATCTGCTCCCAGCACGATCACCGGCTCCCCTCTGTGCAGCCCTGCAATATCCTCCGCCTTTTGCCGGGACAGCTCCATAACTACCTCTCCCGGTATCGTGCTTGTGATTACCTCCTGCACATGGCTGGGCTCTACCACCGGTTCTATTCCTACCTGCCGAAGAAGCTCCAATCTCCTCGGTGAGGCAGATGCCAGAATCATCTGTTCCATGATCTTGTCCTCTTTTCCATTTGTTATTTTTTCCGAATCCGCTCTGCCAGAGCGCCTGTCCGATAGGCCTCCAAAAGCTTCTCCAGATCCGCAATATTTTCCTTGAGAATCATTCCTACATCAGTGTCGCCTACCAACTTTCTTTTCTCCACCCGCTTCACCACAATGGTTTCTGAATGGATATCGCTTCCCTTTTCAATCGCTGCTTCTGTAGATTCAAAGGGAGCGTGGGCTGCCAGAATCAGACCATAGGAATTGTAAATCAGCGTATATCCGGCAATCCCTGTTTCTTTCTGATAAGCTTTGGAAAATCCGCCGTCAATTACCAGTACTTTTCCGCCACACTTGACAGGATTCTCACCGTTTTTTGATTTTACAGGTACATGGCCGTTGATAATATGTCCTGTTTCCGACGACAATCCGAATTCCTCCAGAATCCGGTTCACCACCTCTTCATCCTCCAGAAAACGATAGTAAGGATTTTTCTTTTCCTGATGGGTTTCCTTTTCTGCAAGAAAATACCGCTCAAAGGTAGCCATCTTATCTTTTCCAAACAGAGGAGAATCCCGGTGAAGCCAGATATACCACATCAGATCTCTTCCATTTTCCCGTTCTGCCGGATCCACTGCCACAAAGCCCTTTCGAATATACCCATCCAGCACCTCATAAAGCTGCTTTCCCTGGTATCGACCTCCACAGACCATTACTGTTTTTAAGGTTCCGTCGTCATTTAAGGGAACACAGCCATGATACAGCAGATTGCCATTGTATACCTTATACAGGCTTCCCCTGGACAACAGAAACCGCATATGCCGCTGAAGCCTCTCACAATTTAAGAAAGCTCGTTCCAGCCGTTCCATAATGTCCGCCTCTTCCGCAGTCAGAGTATAGGGATCTGCCGGATCAATGGTGGGAAAATTCGTATCCAGAAGCGTATACTCTTTTCCATCCAGGAAAATAGTTCCTTTTTCATAGTCAATCCGATGAAGAAGATTGCGATCCTCCAGCCCCATTTCCGGATGCGCCTTAATAATCTGTCCCTCCACCTTAAACTGAATGATAGAAATGGCCTTATGCATTTTCAGATCTGCCTCCATCTCCTTGGCATTGTAAATCCCGCCGCCTCTCAGCTTAAAACAGGTGCAGGGATCCTCCCGGTAAGTATTCACTGCAAAGGTTGCCAGAGGAAGGAGGTTAATTCCATAGCCGTCCTCCAGAATGTCAAGATTTCCATAACGGGCACAGATCCGGATCACATTGGCAATGCACCCTCTCTGCCCTGCTGCCGCCCCCATCCACAGAATATCATGGTTTCCCCACTGAATATCCACCGAATGATGAGCCATCAGCTCATCCATAATCAAATGCGGTCCTGGTCCCCGATCATAAATATCCCCCAGAATATGCAAATGATCCACAACCAGCCGCTGAATCAGACGGCAGAGAGCAATGATACATTCCTCCACCCGCCCCACCCGGATAATGGTCTGAATAATGGCATTGTAGTAGGATTCCTTGTCCGGCACATTGACCTTCTCCGTAATCAGTTCTTCAATTACATAGGCAAATTCCGAAGGCAGAGCCTTTCTCACCTTGGACCGGGTATATTTGCTGGCAGACTGCTTACAGACCTCGACTAGACGGTACATGGTAATCCGATACCAGTCCTCCCGATCAGAAACCTTTCCCAGAATCTGATTCATTTTCTCTCTGGGATAATAAATGAGCGTTGCCAGCTCCTGCTTATCCTCCATGCACAGCGTATTTCCGAAAATATCATTAACCTTGCGTCGAACCGATCCGGAGCCATTTTTCATTACATGAGAAAAGGCTTCGTATTCTCCGTGAATATCTGTCAGAAAATGCTCTGTTCCTTTAGGAAGATTTAAAATAGCCTCCAGGTTAATCACCTCTGTCGATGCTTCCGCAATCGTAGGATACAGATCCGAAAGACGTTCCAGATATCTGACATTTAAATCGCGCACCAGGAATCCTCCTTTCATTCCTCTTCTGTAAGAATATAAGGTGTTGTCTGATATACATAATAGTTCAGCCAGTTGGCATAAACTGTGTTGGAAAGATTTCTCCAGGTCAGAACCGGCCGGTTTTCCGGATTATCGTCTGGATAATAGTGACAGGGCAGCTCCGGATTCAGCCCTCTCACCTGATCCCGGTGAAATTCATTGTTCAGTGTCATTCGATCATACTCCGGATGTCCCTGAATAAAAATTCTGCTTCCGTCCTCATTCACCACAAGAAGCACCCCTGCCTCCTCTGATTCTGCCAGAATATTCAGATCCTCATGTTTCCGGATATCCTCACTGCGTACCTCCGTATAACGAGAGTGAGGGCACATGACATAATCATCCAGCCCTCTCACCAGCGGAACCTTATGGTGAAGCACCTTATGGCTATATACCCCATTCAGCTTCTTCTCCCTGGGATATTTGGGAATTCCATAATGGAAATACAGTCCGGCCTGAGCTCCCCAACAGATATGAAGGGTGGAATGAACGTGGGTAGTGCTCCAGTCCATAATAGACTTTAGCTCCTCCCAGTAATCCACGTCTTCAAATTCCATGTTCTCCACCGGCGCGCCTGTAATAATCATGCCGTCGTATTTATGCTTTCGAATATCCTCAAAATTCACATAAAATTTATTAATATGGCTGGCTGACGTATTCTTGGATACATAGGTAGAAAGCATCAAAAAGGTACAGTCCACCTGCAGAGGCGTATTGGACAAAGCCCTTAAAATCTGCAGCTCTGTTTCCTCCTTTAAGGGCATTAAATTCAGAATCACCAGCTGAAGCGGACGGATATCCTGACTCAGCGCTCTTTTTTCATCCATGACGAAAATATTTTCTGACTCAAGAATGGCTCTGGCCGGCAGTTCGTTTTGTACTTTAATTGGCATTTTCTGTTCCTCCAATCATATTCAGGAAATCCTCTTCTGAAATGACGGGAATTCCCAGTTCTCTTGCCTTCTTATTTTTTGAAGAATTGGACGTTACATCATTGTTAATCAGATACGAGGTTTTTGATGTCACCGTTCCGGTAGCCTTTCCTCCCAGGCGCTCAATCTCCTCCTGTAGCGCCTTTCGATTGGCAAAATGCTCTACCGTTCCTGTGATAACAAACACCTTTCCTTCTAAAACTGCTTCCCCCTGGTTTCCTGACTCCTGCTCTATGGTCAGCTCCGCCAGAAGGCTGTCCACCAGCTGATTGTTTTTCTCATTCTGGAAATAGGAAATCCACGCATCGGCTAAAACCTCGCCAATTCCGTCCACTGCCGTCAGGGCCTCCCTGTCTGCAGACCGCATGGCTGCAAAATCATAATGGAATTCCCGGCACAGCATTTTTGCATTTGCAAGACCGATTCCGGTGATTCCCAGTCCGTAAATCACCCTTGGAAGAGTAGTGTCCGAAGCCTTTTTCACAGCTGCCGTCAGGTTGTCATAGGACTTCTGTCCAAAGCCCTCCATGGAAACAATGGCTTCCTGATGGCGATCCAGATGAAAAATATCCGCGTAGGTGTGAATAAAGCCTGCCGCGATAAACCTCTCTAAGGTTGCCTCGGAAAGTCCGTCAATATTTAAGGCATCCCTGCTGACCAGAAGGGCAAAGCTCTTTACCTTTTTTGCCTGACAGTCCGGATTCGTGCAGTAAAGGGCCTTCACATCCTTAACCTGACGAACCTGCGTTTCTCCGCCGCAGACAGGACAGTGGCCGGGAATCGAAATGGTACCGCTGCGCGTCAGGTTTTCTGCAATTTGAGGGATAATCATATTGGCCTTGTAAACCGTAATCACATCTCCCTCTCCCAGCTCCAGAGCCTCCATAATACTGATATTGTGAACACTGGCCCTGCTGACTGTGGTTCCCTCCAGCTCCACTGGTTCAAAAATCGCCACGGGATTAATAAGACCTGTGCGGGAAGCGCTCCACTCAATTTCCTTTAAATGGGTTTCTCTGATTTCATCAGCCCATTTAAATGCAATGGAATTGCGGGGAAATTTTGCCGTCCGTCCAAGGGAATCCCCATAAGCAATATCATCCATCAGAAGCACCAATCCGTCTGAGGGAATGTCATAGGTCTGGATTTTTTCTGCAAATACAGAAACCGCCTCTGGAAGGCTCTCCGTATCCACCTCCTGGTACTCTACAACATCAAAGCCCTGACTCTCCAGCCACTGAAACTGCCGCTTCCGGGAATTTCCAAAATCCACGCCGTCAGCCCGCACCAGCATAAATGCCTCAAAATGAACATTTCTCTGTGCTGTAATCTGATTATTCAGCTGGCGCACAGACCCACTGCACAGATTTCTGGGATTCTTATACCGGGCATCCACATCCTCGATCTCTTCATTTATCCGGGCAAAATCCGAATATTTGATTACTGCCTCTCCCCGTATGATCAAGGTTCCCTGATAGGAAATCCGCAAAGGAACATTGGCAAACACACGGGCATTTCCCGTAATTACCTCCCCAATTTCCCCATTTCCTCTGGTAACGGCCTTGACAAGTTCTCCTCCCTCATAGGTCAGCACAATGGTCAAACCGTCCAGCTTCCAGGACAAAATTCCTTTCTGGCTGCCCAGCCACTCCTGAAGTGCTCCAACATCCTTTGTTTTATCCAAAGACAGCATTGGAGCCTCATGCTCCTCCTTGGGAAGCTCGCTTAATACCTCATAGCCTACCTTCTGTGTTGGGCTTCCTGCCATCACCACTCCTGTTTCCTTTTCCAGTTCAAGCAGCTCATCATACATCCTGTCGTACTGGAAATTGCTCATAATTTCCCGGCTTTCCTGGTAATAGGTCTTAGCCGCTTCTGACAAAATTCCAATCAGCTCCTTCATCCGGGAAAGCCTTCTGTCCTGATTCTGTTCCATAAATTATGACTCCTCCTCTTCCCGTTCCATTCTGGCCTGTTCCAGCTGCCACTGCAGCTCCTCCAGCTCCTGGGGAGTCACTCTCCGGTAATCCCCCGTATTCAGTCTGCCCAGATGAATATTCATAATACGCACTCGCTTTAAGGTCACTACATGATAGCCCAGGGCCTCACACATCCGGCGGATCTGCCGGTTCAGTCCCTGAGTCAGTGTAATCTGAAAAGTTTTCTTTCCAAGTGCCTTCACCTTACAGGGTCTTGTTGTTACCTCCAGCTCCTTCAGCTCTACTCCCTCCTGCATTTTTTTAATAAATGCAGAATTGAAGGGTTGATCCACGGTTACGATATATTCCTTCTCATGAAAATTTCCCGCATGCATAATCTCATTCGCCAGATCTCCCTGATTGGTCATCAAAAGCAGTCCTTCCGAATCCTTATCCAAACGTCCTACCGGATATACTCTGACAGGATAATGAATCAGCTCTACCACATTCATGGCCCGATCCTTGTCAGAAGTAGTACAGACCACTCCTCTCGGCTTATTCACCGCCAGCAAAACCGGCTTCACCTTTTTTTCCCCGGCTCCCTGCCCAACCGGTTTTCCATCACATACAATCTTTTCCTGTCCGGTTACTTTTTCTCCCATTCCGGCCTTCCGTCCGTCAATGGTCACCTTTCCTGCCTCAATGAGGCGATCTGCCTCCCGGCGAGAACAAACCCCCTGTTCACTTAAATATTTATTCAAACGAATTGGTTCCATATTCTGTCCTTTCCTCTGCTCTTTCCCGAAAATCCAGGGAGCTTTCATGTTCCCCAGTATGGTATACTGCTATTTTCGTATATTCTTTTGATTTTGTCAATCCGCACCAGATGTTCCGAAAAACAGAAAAAGATAAAAAGGGGAATACCCGAAATATAATACGGATTTTCCCCTTTCAATCAATATCTCTTATTCCTGCAAATCTGTTATTGTCATCGTATAAACATCGCATCCCCAAAGCTGAAGAAACGATAGCGCTCCTGAATAGCCTCATCATAGGCATGAAGCACATGCTCTCTTCCTGCCAGGGCTGAAACCAGCATCACCAGCGTCGATTCCGGCAGGTGGAAATTGGTGATCAGACAATCCAGAATCTTAAACTGATATCCCGGATAAATAAAAATCTCAGTCCAACCGCTTCCTGCCCGCAGAATTCCGTCTTCTCCTGTGGCTGACTCAATGGTTCGGCAGCTGGTAGTTCCCACACAGATCACCCGCCCGCCTGCAGCCTTTGTCTCATTGATTTTCTGTGCTTCTGCTTCCTCTACCATATAAAATTCCGAATGCATATGGTGCTCCAGGACGTTTTCCACCTTTACCGGGCGGAAGGTTCCCAGCCCTACATGAAGGGTAACATGAGCAATTTTTACACCCATTTTCTGGATTTCATCCAGAAGCTCCTTTGTAAAATGCAGTCCGGCTGTCGGCGCTGCTGCAGATCCTTCGTGCTTTGCATACACTGTCTGATAACGGTTTTTATCCTGCAGCTGATGCGTAATATAGGGAGGAAGAGGCATCTGACCCAGCTGATCCAGAATCTCCTCAAAAATACCATCGTAAGAAAACTGAATGAGACGGTTCCCTTCATCTACAACATCCAGAACGGTTCCCTTTAACAATCCGTCTCCAAACTCCAGCACTGCACCGGGACGGCACTTTTTTCCCGGCTTCACCAACGTCTCCCAAATATCATTTTCCCGACGTTTTAACAGCAGTACCTCAATCTTTGCTCTGGTATCCTCCTTCACGCCAAACAGCCGCGCCGGAATTACCTTAGTATCGTTGATTACAAGGCAGTCCCCCGGTTTTAAATAAGAAACAATATCCCGGAAGTGTCTGTGTTCAATTTCACCGGTTTCTTTATCCAGCACCAAAAGTCTGGATGCAGACCGATCCTCGAGAGGATCCTGGGCAATCAGCTCCTGTGGCAAATCAAAATAAAAGTCCTTTACATTCATCGTTTCCATGTTTTCATCCTGCTCTCTGTGTATGATTCTTTCAAATTCTGTTCTTATCCTGCTTCTTGAAAATGCAGTTTTCTGTCACGCATCCGCATATCCATCCATTTTTAGATATCTGGCGCTTCTGCTTTCCCATAGGACGCTTCTGCTCAAAAGACGGATCTTCTCCTGTCTTTATGCTCCCGGCGCTGCTGCTGTACTGCTCTGTACGCTGCTCTCCCCAGAAGCATCCGGTTCCTGAGCTTCTGCAGTTTCCTGCTGCCCAGACTCCTCCGGCACAAACGCCTCTATCGTCTCCTCCTCAGCTTCCGACTGGCTTTCCTCTGTCTCTGCCTCTTCGGAAGCTTCTGTCTCTTCCTCTGCAGAAGTCTCCTCGCTGGCAGCTGTCGTCTCCGCTACAACAATTCTCTGCTCCGGCTCTTCCCCATAAACAGGAGAACCGTCTCTCAGTACGCCGTAAATGGAATTCAGTTCCTCGTCAGCAGTTAAAGCCTCCTTCAGCTTTACATTTACTCCCGACGCCAGCCGGCGCACTTCCTCAGAATGGCTGATTCGATCTGCAAAATCAATCTCCGCCTCTGTCAGGGTGTCGTTGCTGCGAATCAGATAATTGCCCTCTGCATCACGGTACACATAGCACCACATAATCATAGGAGCCGCTGTCTCTGCCGAATAAAAACGGATGTCGTAAAGGGTATACACCAGCCAGGTATCTGCCGTTTCTCCATCCATCACATAGGTGGCAATATTTTCAAATTCCTGTACATACTTGGCATTGCTGCGCAGCCGTTTCCGCTCTTCCTCCAGCTCAGCTTCCGTCTGCTCACCTCTTCCGTAAATCCGGCTCATGGTTTCTGCATCAGAATCCTCTCTGGCTGCAAAATAGCTCTTCATAAGACTGAGAATTTCCGGAACCCGGTCCCTCTGCAGTCCCTCCATTTCCGGAATCTCCACAGCTTCTGATTCTGACTCACCTTCCGCCTCTGCTTCCTCGGTCTGCAGCTCTGATTCATTCCCTGTCTCTGCTTCCATGGTCGTGGAAGGCTCCTGATTTTCTGTCTCTTTTGCCTTGCCATGATCTGCAATCACAATAATAATCATTAATATAATCACGATTAACGGAATGGCTGCTGCTGTCAAAAGAGCCCTCTGCTCTTCGTCCGCCCCGCTCCGTTTCCGAAATCTTTTGTTTTCTTTCATTCCACCACCTCCATGGGATTGTCCAGATCCTTATCATAGCAAAATACAAAAAAAAAAGCAATAATACCCCTTGCAAAACAAAAAAAAATATAGTATTATATAGAAGATGCGTCTGTAGCTCAGTGGATAGAGCAGTGGCCTCCGGAGCCGCGTGCGGAGGTTCGATTCCTCTCAGACGCATTTTTTGTTGCAAGAATTACTTTATTGCATTAAATTAAGAAAGTATTTTCTCGACGCTTCAGACTGGAAAACTTCTGGAAAAACAAGCATTCAGAGCATCTTTCTGTCTGAATCCTCACATGGCTGAACGAGCACAGAAATAAAAAAGAGGTGGAAAATCTTATGATAAAAGCAGTCATTTTTGATATGGATGGAATCATCATAGACAGCGAACTGGAATATCTGAAAATGGAGCTGGAATTTGCCCGAACGAAAAATCCCCAGGTGCAGCTGGAGGATCTGTTCGGCATGGTAGGATCCTCCCGGGAAGACGCATGGAGCTGTATGGCCCGTGCCGTCCACAATGGCCAGACCTGGCAGCAGCTGCGGGATGAATTCCGCGCCTCTGTAGATGTTTACGCGCAGATGGACTACCGCCGTATCTTTCGGAAAGAAATCCCTGGCATCCTCGACCGGCTTCAGGAAATGGGGCTTCGACTGGCCCTGGCCTCCTCCACCGGTCTGCCGATTATTCACCGGGTTCTGACCGAAAATAACATTCATCATTATTTTGAAGAAATTGTCTCTGGCGCACAGTTTAAACGCAGTAAGCCGGATCCGGAAATCTATCACTATACCGCCAAAAAACTGAACCTTCCGGAAAATCAGTGTCTGGCTGTAGAAGATTCTACCTTTGGCGTTACTGCAGCATATCGGGCGGGAATGCATATTGCTGCCCTTTATGATTCCCGCTTTCATTTTGATCAGTCTCTGGCGGACTTCCAGATCAAACAGCTGGAGGAAGTGGTCGAGATTGTCAGACAGCTGCAGCAAGACTGATCTATTGTTTCAGATACCGCTTCACATATCTGCCTGTATAGGACTCCGGATTTTCTGCAACCTCTTCCGGAGTTCCTTCGGCAATCACTCTGCCGCCGCCTTCTCCGCCCTCCGGGCCAATATCAATCAGATAATCCGCAGATTTGATCACATCCAGATTGTGTTCAATCACTACAACCGTATTTCCACCATCTGAAAGCCTTCTGAGAATTTCCACCAGTTTATGAACATCTGCAAAATGAAGTCCTGTTGTAGGCTCATCCAGAATATAAATCGTCTTTCCTGTTCCTCTCCTGCTCAGCTCTGTAGCCAGCTTAATTCGCTGAGCCTCTCCGCCGGAAAGCTCTGTGGATGGCTGCCCCAAACGAATATACGAAAGCCCCACATCATTCAGTGTAGAAATCTTCCGATAAATCGAAGGAATATTCTCAAAGAAGCCCATCGCCTCCTCCACCGTCATATTCAGGACATCGTAAATGCTTTTTCCCTTATAGCGAACCTCCAGAGTCTCCCGATTATACCGCTTTCCGCCGCAGACCTCACAGGGTACATAGACATCCGGAAGAAAATGCATCTCAATCTTGATAATTCCGTCGCCGCTGCAGGCCTCACACCGGCCGCCTTTTACATTAAAACTGAAGCGCCCCTTATTATATCCCTTTGCCTTTGCATCAGGGGTAGATGCAAACAAATCCCGGATCATGTCAAACACACCTGTATAGGTAGCAGGATTTGAGCGAGGCGTTCTTCCAATAGGAGACTGATCAATAGCGATAACCTTATCCAGCTGCTCCACGCCCTCCAGTTTCTTGAACTTTCCCGGAATGGTTCTTGCCCTGTTCAGCTTCCGCGCCAGAGCCTTGTAAAGGATCTCATTGACCAGAGAACTCTTGCCTGAGCCAGATACACCGGTTACGCAGGTCATCACGCCCAGAGGAAAACGAACGTCAATCTGTTTCAGATTGTTTTCTGCCGCTCCCCGGACTGTCAGCCAGCCTGTAGGAATTCTGCGCTTCTCCGGCACTGGAATCTGAATCCGTCCGCTCAAATAAGCGCCTGTCACGGACTCCTGACACTGCATAATTTCCTCTGCCGTACCAGCTGCCACCACCTGTCCGCCATGTTCTCCGGCTCCCGGCCCGATATCCACAATATAATCCGCCGCCCGCATCGTATCCTCATCATGCTCCACAACAAGAACCGTATTTCCCAGATCCCGCAGGTGAAGCAGAGTAGAAAGCAGCTTGTCATTGTCCCGCTGGTGAAGACCAATACTTGGTTCGTCCAGAATATAGGCAACGCCCACCAGACCGGAGCCAATCTGAGTTGCCAGACGGATTCGCTGAGCCTCTCCTCCGGAAAGGGTTCCTGTGGCTCTCGACAGTGACAGATACTCCAGACCCACATTTAACAGAAAATCCAGCCTTGCTTTTACTTCCTTTAAAATCTGTGCGCCGATCGATTCCTGCATCTGTGTCAGCTTCAGGTTCTCCATAAACTCCCGACATCTGCGGATAGAAAGCTCTGTTACCTGATAAATATTCTGATCCCCTACGGTTACGGCAAGAGAGCTGGGCTTCAGCCGCTGTCCCTTACATGCCTTACAGGGAGTAATCCGCATAAAGGTTTCATATTCCGCCTTAGAATTCTCGGAATAGGTTTCCCGGTATCTCCGCTCAACATTTTTCAGAAGGCCTTCAAAGGCCACATCGTAAACGCCTTCTCCCCTTTGCCCCTTATAATGAACCTTAATCTCCCGGCCTTCGGTTCCGTAAATCAGCACATCGTGGATTTCCTTGGGATACTCTTCAAAAGGCGTATCCAAATCAAATCCGTATTCCTTCGCAAGAGCATCTAAAATAGCTCTGGTAAAGCTTCCCTTGTCCGTACAGGACTGCCATCCAAGTACCACAATCGCCCCCTGCAGGATGCTTAGAGATTTATCCGGAATCATCAAATCCTCATCAAACTCCATCTTGTATCCCAGACCAAAGCAGTCCGGACATGCCCCAAAGGGATTGTTAAAAGAAAAGCTTCTGGGTTCTACCTCCTCGATACTGATGCCGCAGTCCGGGCAGGAAAAATTCATGCTGAACTGAATAGATTCTCCTCCAATCACATCCACCAGCATCAGACCATCTGAAAGCCCCATAACAGTCTCAATCGAATCTGTAAGACGCTTTTCAATTCCCTCTCTGACTGCAAGGCGATCCACCACGATCTCAATATTGTGCTTAATATTTTTCTCCAGCTTAATCTCTTCTGACAGCTCATAAAGATTTCCGTCAATCCGAACTCTCACATAGCCACTGCGTCTGGCCTGTTCCAGAAGCTTTACATGCTCTCCCTTCCGTCCCCGGACCACCGGAGCCAGAAGCTGGATTTTCGTCCGTTCCGGCAGCTCCATAATCTGATCTACCATCTGATCAATCGTCTGTCTGCGAATCTCTCTCCCACACTTGGGACAGTGGGGAATTCCGATTCTGGCGTACAAAAGTCTCAGATAGTCATAGATCTCTGTCACTGTTCCCACTGTAGATCTGGGATTCCTGTTGGTTGATTTCTGATCAATGGAAATAGCAGGGGAAAGTCCCTCAATGCTCTCCACATCCGGCTTCTCCATCTGTCCCAGGAACTGTCTCGCATAAGAAGACAAAGATTCCATATATCTTCTCTGCCCCTCTGCATAAATAGTATCAAATGCCAGAGATGACTTACCGGAACCACTTAGTCCCGTCAGCACCACCAGCTCATTTCTCGGAATATCCAGAGAAATATTCTTCAAATTGTGCTCGTTGGCACCCCGTATTTTAATATACTGCTTTGCCATACTTCAAACCTTTCCTTTGTTTTTCCATCCGCCGCAGCTTCCGAAAGCCTTTCTGGCGTCTCCTGTCCGTATTTTGCGTAACTGATCTGTATTTTATCACAGACCAGACTTATTTGCAAACACTTGTTCGGATTCTCTTTTCTATTTTCCCCACACAAACATTTAACTACCTTATTTATTTTTATGTAACCATAAATTGATTGTTTAATAACAAACATTATGTCCGCTATTCCGTAATAATTTAACCCCCCTCTCATGTATACTTTTATCTTTTCCATGGCTTGGATGATACTCCCACATTTGCTCCGGGAAGTGAGCTGTCGCAGTTTCTCCTTGGCTTTCTTCCATGACTTTCCATGGACACGGATATAGATTCCTTTTCCGCTCTTCCCAAAACAAAAGCCAAGGAACTTAAAATTTCGGATTGCGAACACGCTGACTGTCCGGCTCTTTTCCCGATTTACTTTCAGCTTTAATGTTTCTTCCAGATATTTCGTACTGCTCTCCAGCAGACGTTCCGCCGCCCGTTCACGCTTCGCCAACAGTACAATATCATCTGCATAGCGAATACACGGTACGCCCGTCTGTGAAACTCCCAATCGAATTCATTCAGATACACATTTGCTAAGAGTGGGGATAGATTCCCTCCCTGCGGGGAGCCTTCTTCTATCTCTGTTATAACACCGTTTTCCATCACTCCGCCTTTCAGGTATCGCTTTACCATCTGTATGACCCTCTCGTCTTTTACCTGCTTTCTCAGCAGATTTAAGAGGATTGTGTGGTTCAGCGTGTCGAAGTATGCGATTTCTGTTCGTCAGACCAGAGGTTTGCCCGTGGGTTAGTAGGTTCCCCACATCCGGCTTCCTTCAGATTTGCAGTCGCCTGCAACACCCTTGCCTTCGGCTATATCCTTCCCACTACCGGGCGGATTTGAGACTTGCACCCGTTAGAAACGTGCGCCGCCAGGCGCACTACACAAAAAGAGACTGTGAAAAACAAATCTGTTCTTCACAGTCTCTTTTTTGCATTTTTATCAGAAATCCTTAGAAATCAACCTCTGTGCCGTAGAAGGTGCACTTAAACAGCTTTGCCATCTGTTCCGGATTGATGGATCTTGGATTGGAACCTGTGCATGCATCACCAACTGCATTTGCAGCAATCTCATCCAGCTTCTCCAGGAACTCGTCTTCCTTCACACCAAACTCCTGAATGGTCTTCGGAATATTCATCGCGCGGTTAAATTCTTCAATCTTCTCGATCAGAGCATTTACCTGAGCTTTTTCAGAGGTTCCGCCCAGACCTACACGTCTTGCAATATCTGCATATCTTCTCATAGCTTCCGGCTCATGAGCATTGTACTTAATAACATACGGAAGGTAGATTGCATTTGCACAGCCATGAGGAATATGACCGGTAGAGAATGCAGCGCCGGTCTTGTGAGCCATGGAATGTACAATACCAAGCAGGGCATTGGAGAATGCCTGACCTGCAAGACACTGGGCATAGTGCATCTGCTCTCTTGCATCCATATCCTTCTTATAAGACATTGGCAGATAATCAAATACCATCTCAATTGCCTTAATTGCCAGCGGATCCGTAAACGGGCTGTTCAGAGTAGAAACATATGCTTCAATTGCATGAGTAAGAGCATCCATACCAGTATAAGCTACCTGCTTGATAGGAAGGCTCTCAACCAGCTCCGGATCAATAATTGCCACATCCGGTGTAATCTCAAAGTCTGCCAGCGGATACTTGATTCCCTTTGCATAATCTGTGATTACAGAAAATGCGGTTACCTCTGTTGCTGTTCCGGAGGTAGAGGGAATTGCACAGAAATGAGCCTTTGTTCTCAGCTTCGGGAAATTAAACGGAGTAATCAAATCCTCAAAGGTTGTATCCGGATATTCATAGAATGCCCACATAGCCTTTGCTGCGTCAATGGGAGAACCGCCGCCGATAGAAACAATCCAGTCCGGCTGGAATTCGGTCATAGCAGCTGCGCCCTTCATCACAGTCTCAACAGAAGGATCCGGCTCAACGCCTTCGAAAAATCTTACTTCCATTCCTGCTTCCTTCAGATAAGCCTCTACCTTGTCAAGAAAGCCGCCTTTTCTCATAGAGCTTCCTCCAGAAACAACAATTGCTCTCTTGCCGGAAAGGTTTTTCAGATTTTCCAGGGAACCTTTTCCATAGTATAAATCTCTCGGTAATGTAAATCTAGCCATCTCAATATCCTCTTTTCTTTTTGATGAATTAAAACTTGTTAAATTATTAACATTTTACTGCTTTTCCTTCAATAAGTCAAGAGATTTTTTGATATTTTTTTAACACACTATTGAGGAAACTGTTTAAAAACCGTCAGTTTTATTCCATTTTGTTCCCTATCCTTATCCTTTTCCTACAGGCAGGAAGCTCCGTTTGTTTCAATTACTTTCTTGTACCAATAGAAACTGTCTTTCGGAATTCTTGCTAAATCTTTTAAGTCCTCGTCATCTCTGTTTACATATACCAGACCATATCTCTTCTGGTATCCGTTGCTGGTGCTGAGTACGTCAACAAAGGACCATGGCAGGAATCCTCTTACATCTACGCCCAGTTCGATAGCTCTGTGAATGGACTGGAGATGCTTGGTCCAGTAATCAATCCGGTAATCATCATGAACCTTTCCATCTTCCAGAACGTCTCTGGCGCCCAGACCGTTTTCTGTAATAATCATGGGAATTCCGTAACGCTGATAAATGTCTCTTAATAAGTATTCCATACCGGTTGGATCAATGGTCCAGTCCCAATCGTTCGTATCTGCATTGGGATTCTTCATATACTGATAGAAATCCGGCATTACTTCGTAAGCGCCCATAGCGCCCTTCTTACCGCTTAAATTGCTCTTTGCCTCAGTCAGCTCATTCTTATCTGCATCCGGGAAACGAACGCATTTGCTTGCGTAATAGTTAACTCCCAGGAAATCCAGCTTTCCTTCTGCCAGAATATCCATATCGCCTTCTTCAATTACCGGAGCCATGTTGTGCTCTTCCAGATAACGGAATGCGCCTACCGGATATTTGCCCTTGAAGTAAATATCCAGGAAGAAGTGATTCTTCAGATCTTCTGCATTCAGCATTGCCAGCATATTCTTGGGGCTGGAATCCAGTCCATATACCGGAGAATAGCCGATGGCTGCGCCGGAACGGCCGCCTTCTACCAGCTCGTGAATCAGCTTGCTGAGTCTTGCCTGTCCCAGATTCATGTGATGGTTAATCTGGAACTTAATCTGAGGATTGTCATGATATTTTTCCGGAACATAGTTTTTCTTTTTCCAGAATTCCACAATAATACTCTGCTCATTGATAATCAGCCAGTCTTTGATTCTGTCACCGTATCTGCGGATCAGGAACTCGCCGTAAGCCACGAAATCCTCTACACTCTGGCGGTTTACCCATCCGTCATACTTGTCAACCAGTGCCATTGGCATATCATAATGGTAAATTGTCGGTACCGGCTTAATTCCATTGGCAACCAGCTCGTTTACCAGGTTATCGTAGAACTCAAGTCCTTTTGGATTCACCTCTCCCGTTCCATCCGGGAAAATTCTGGACCAGGAGAAAGAAAAGCGATATGCTGTAAATCCACATTCCTTCATCAAAGCAATATCTTCTTTATAGCGATGATAATGATCGCTGGCTACGCTGGCATCTGCAAATCCAGTTCCGCGATTTAAAATATCCATCTGGGATAATTTTTTGCCATCCTCTTCTGCAGCGCCCTCTACCTGATATGCGCTGGTAGATGCGCCCCATAAAAAGTTCTCCGGCATGGTTTTCTTCATCATTTCGCTCATACCTCCTCCTTATTTACCCATTTTATCATAAAAGCTTTCAAACACAGCAATCATCTTGTCTGCCATGTGAATTTCAGACATTACCGTCATCAGGGTATCCTGAGCATGGCTGAACAGCATACTGGGCTGGATTTTTTCTTCTCCTGAAATTTCTGCCTGGATCATTTCTGTCTGTGCATTGTGTGCTTCAGAAATATGGCTGTGCGCCTCCTTCATATACTCTTTTGCACCTGCGAAATCAAACTGTCCTACACAGTCCAATGCTTTGCCAGCTGCATTTCTGGCGTCGCCGGCTGCAATTACAATCTGCATGGCAACCTGAACGACCTTATCATCATCTTGAAATAACATTTCTCCCATAAAAAGTTCTCTCCTTTCTGAAAAGCAGTGTTCCTGCAAGAGAAACACTGCTATATCGGACAATTTTTAATATTATGCTGCCGTTGTCTCTTCCTCTACGCACTGTTTCTCGTATACCTTGAAGAATGGATACCAGGTCATCAGATAAATAGCAAACAGCAGGATATAAACCGGAACTGCTCTCCAGTCTCCTGTAATCATTACGCTGGAGAACGGAGCGGGAATCTGTCCAACCTGTACCATTGTGCACGGAATCTTCAGCAGGCCATAGTGCATGGTCAGCCAAACAACTGCCGGACCTGTAATACTGTTAATCAGAATAGGCAGCATCAGAAGCGGATTAAATACAACCGGTGCACCGAACATCAGCGGCTCATTGATATTAAACAGGGATGGTCCGATACAAATCTTACCCATGGTTTTCAATTTTTTACTCTTGGAACGCAGCATTAAAACGTTTAACGGAAGTGTGCCTCCACGTCCGCCCATGGTAATCAGAGCTGCAGTAAATACTGCCTCACTGGTAGCAATGTTCAGCGGAGCATGGCCATTTGCAACAGCTTCGATATTCTCTGCGATTGCTACCATGAAAATAGGAGTGGTAACTGCATTGAATACCCAGCTGGAAATACCCATAGAGTAGAAAATAACAGGTACAAAACAAATCAGAATGAAACCAGGCAGAGTCTGAGCGCCCTTCTGCAGCGGCATAAACAGACTTACCAGCATATCATACAGATCCAGCTTCAGTACATTGGCAAAAATCATGGATAAGCCTAATGTAATGGTAATCGGAATAATGTTGTTAATCCAGTCTCTTACAAAGTCCGGAAGTGTATCATTGTTCTCCAGAACGTGAAGCTTTGCATACAGATGGAATACGATGGCTACAAACAGACCAACAACGATACCCATCATGATACCAGCGGCTCCAATACGTCCGTTGGAAATCTGGAACACTCCATCCACAACCTCCGGACGGCACAGCATTAAATATGCAGCAATGGAAATCAGAGCTGCGTTAATCTGATACTCGCCATGTCCCAGCTTCAGCATTGCTTCATGGGTAATCAGGAATGCTACGAAGATTGCCAGCAAACCAAAGGAAAAGTTTGCAATCGGGCTTAAGTCTGGTAAAAATGATAAATAGGAACGGAATACATTATAGAAGAAGATCAGGGAACCTGTCAAAATGATAGGCAGAACCTTCTTCATTGTACTTGCTACAGTATCAATCCACGGGTTTGCAAATACCTCTCTCGCCTTCGGGGCAAATACCTCGGAAAGCCATTTCATCAAACGTTCCATCCTGTTATCCGTCCTTTCTCTCTGAAACTTTTACTGCAAAGTCTACCAGCGCTGCTCCGTCTAAAGTAGAATAAATATCTGCCGGAATCAGGTCTACCTTAATTCCATGAGGCTCACACTCTGCTTTAAACTTGGGAAGTGCACTTGCATAATGCGGGCCGACTAAAAGAACGTCCATCTTGTCCATGTACTCGCTTACCACGCTCTCACTGCGCGCTTCAATGGACATGTCGATTTTCCCCTTCTTTGCCGCCTGTCTTGCCTTCTGTGCCAGAAATCCGCTGGAGAATCCAGCTCCGCAGCACAATAACACTCTGATAGTTGCCATAACTTAATACCTCCTATGTATTTAATTAAATTTTTTATAACCCATCTTGTTCTGCCCAGTGAATGAGCTCAAGCAAAGTATCATAACTCTTTGTCTGTATGAGATGTTCCATACGCTTTTCATCCATCATAAAACGCGGCGCCACCTTGTAAAAGTCCTCCAGATTTTCCTCCTTCTTCGACGAAATCGACAGCAGAAATACAATCTGAACTTCGTAATGATGCCACCATACCGGCTTTTCCAGGATTCCCACGCTGACAAAGGTTGTTTCTGTCATAGGCCGGTATGGATGAGGAATTGCAATATGCGGACACAAATCTGTCTGCATCAGATTTTCCCTCTCCAGAACAGCATTTTCAAAACCTTCCGGAAGACTGCGGACCTCTCCAATCCTTCTGCACAGTTCATGCAGAACCTGCTCCCGGGTATCTCCTTTTATATCAGTAAAAAAAAGTGTTTTATCAAAATAAGTCTCAATGCCTTTCCGTCCGCTATGCTTTAAAATCCGCTCCACTTCCGCCACATTATGGCGTTCAAAGAAATACTGTACCTCATAAACAGGAACCGGTATTGAAACAGATACAGGAACCGTAGAAAACACATAATCTACCTGCGAAAAATCTTTCCGGGCCAGAGACTCAATATTACATGTTTCCACCTTGTCCAGATATTCCCCGAATACTTCCCGGAACCGGTATTCAAACAGCTTTGCACTTCCGGCTCCTGACGCACACACCAGAAGGATATTATGACGATGGCGTTCCTGATCCTGGCGTTTCATCGAAAGAGCAAAGCACAGTGCCAAATAACCAATCTCCGCTTCCGGTACAATGGTATGAAAATACTCGGAAAGCACCGTAGAGGCATGAGCCGCAACTACATATGGAAAGCTGTAATTTGATTTAATCTCCTGAAGAATGGGATTGTCTATTCTAAGCCCGTATTGAAGGCGAATCCGTAAAGGTACCATATGCTGCCGCAATGTGGCATTTAAGTCAAAGTCGGAACTAAAATCCAGGGAAAACGCTTCCTGTACCCGGTTCAGCATCTGATTGACCAGCTGGTTGATCTCCATGTCAATTACCAGATTGCCTTTGTCGCTTTCCACCACTCTCTTTTTTCCGGAAAGCTGAATTGCAATATATTTGATCTCCGGAATCGGAATAGTTATATTCAGAGAGCTGCGTAAACCTTCTGCACACAGGCGGGCCGCATAAATATCGCTTTCCTGCAAAAACCCGCTGTCTGTAATTTCTTCCATCCGGATAAAAAAGCCCTGCTCCTGACGGTAGATTGCAATCTGTATCTGAAGCACAATGTTGGGAATATCCATTTCATAAATGGTATATCCGCACTGTTTTACACTGTCTAAAATCACACTGCGAATCAGCTCCGAATCCTTCAGCTCTCTCTGAATCTCCTGAATCCACTGATCCCGGAACTCATAGAATACTGCGCAAAGACAAATTCTCTTGGCAAACTCGCTTCCGCACATACGCAGCCCGTAGTACGGTTTTCGTTCCAATTCCAGATGATAACGGTTCAAATACTGTTCAACCGTTTTTAAATCCAGAGATAAGGTTTTTCGGGATATGTACATCTTTTCGCAGAGCTCTTCTGCCTTGATATAAGCAGAAGAAACAAAAAAAAGAGCAATAATATATTCAACTCTCTGCCTTCCTGTCTGCGGATAGACTGGAGAAGTTTTTCCCTTCATAAATGCCTGATAGGTTTCTCTATCCTTTACCTGAATCCGAAGTCCCAGGTTTCTCCGCCGCTCAATATCAGCTCCGTTCTGCTCCAACAGTTCTTTCAGCTGATTTACCTGCATCCGGACCGTTCTCTCACTAATCTGCAGTTTCTTTGCAATTGATTCAACATTCAGATAGGTTTCTTCTGAAAGAACCGCCAGCAAAGCATCTAACCTTTCGTCCATCTGCATAGCGCGCTCCTCCGTCTCTATGGTTCTATGAAAACACTCTTGCGAACTGGCAGATACATTCTCTATATATCTCAGTATATCCTTAATAAAGACTTACATCAATCCCACTTTCTTCCAATAGCTTTCGGCAAAAACTACACCGAAATCACCTTTTCCTAAAAAAAATTGAGGTGGTATTCCATCGAATACCACCTCATTGGATTGGTGTCAGATATTTATTTGATATAATGTTTCCTTTCCTATGATACCGGTGTCTTTTTCTGCCGGATCATTCTACCATGTAAGAAATGATTTTCCGGTCAACCGTAATATCGCCTCTGTAAGAAAATAATCTCTATAAATAATTGGTACCTGCCTGTCTGAAGCCCGATCATATCGTGCAGAGCCTCCGTCTAAAACTGCATCCCTATCCGGATCCCAGCAGCAAAATAACTCTATTGCTCTTAAACATTCCAAAGCAGACTGTACATAAAGATCTTTTTCCAAAGGCTTTACATGTTCCAAAAGTTCCAATAAACCGCATACTGCGCATACGCCTGCTGTCGTATCATAATAAACAGGTTCTTTCGGCGCCCGAAAATCAATGAGCGGGACATATTTTGTTAAAGCTACATTCGCCATAAAATAATGAGCTGTTCTTTTTGCCGCATCCAAATAATTTTCATTTCCCGTATAACGGTAAGCTAAAGCCATTCCGGAAATTGCCCATGCCTGGCCACGGCTCCATGACGAACCACTTTCATAGCCTTGTCCGCCAGGATTACTTCTGTATTCTCCTGTTTCCGGTTCTATATCAATCATATGATTACAGGAACCATCCGGTCTCAGAATATATTTTAAAGCCATATTCGAGTACTCAATCGCTATCTGTTTCCATGCACTCGTACCGTTTTCTTCTGCCGCCCAATATAAAAGCGGAAGATTCATTAAACAATCGACAATAGCAATTCCCTGTCTGTCTCCATTCCATGCGCGTATAAAATGACCTGCCGGGTTATATCTTCCGGCCAGGATACCAGCCGCATGAAGCCCTCTTTTTCTGGAAGCCTGATTTCCGGTAAGACGCCAGTTTGCTACGGCTGTGTGAAGCCATATAAATCCGACATCATGATCTAATTTAACAAACTCCGTTAAAGCCTCGTCCAGCCTTTCTTCAATTTGCTCTGCAGATTCTTTGAAGCACTCCTTTTCCGTTGCGTGATACATCTGCCACATCATCCCGGCAAAAAAACCGTTAGTCCAAGCGCTCAATTCCCTGACACCCATGTCGTAATAAGCTCCATTTTCCGGAACATATGGCATCATGCTTCTCAGCCGCCTGCACTCTGCCTCAAGCTTATAGGTTAATTTTTCTTCCAGATCTTGTATCCAAATCTCTGTTTGTCTGTCAAGTCCGTAATACATAGCAATTTTCTCCTATCATAATCGGGTTTTCTACTTCATAATTCTAGCATTATTTATGAGATTTGAGCCCCTGCGTATATTGCTTTCATCTATCATTTTTATCTATCATTATTTTAGAAGTGTATCATTATTTTTGGTATTATCCTGAAAAGCATCTAATGTTTTGACTTCAAAAGTGGGCCATGATATACTTAAATCAGCTTGACAGGCCCCTCTATGGGACTGTCTTTTTCATAAAATAAAGGAGAATTACCCTGTATGAGCTTTTAATCGCAGATGATGAAACCAGTTCCCGCTCGATTTTAGCCTCCTGTTTTCCATGGGAAGAACAGGGATTTCATATTTGTGGACAAATCAAAAAACATTTAAATCAGAAAAAAAGCCCATTCCACTACTCTTCATTTTTTTATCAGAAGTCTGCTGGCAAATATGCTTCTTCTTTTAATACCGCTTTTATTAGTAAGTACCTACAGCATATTCCGCACATACAAGGAGAATGATGCAGATGCCAAAGAAAGCGCATATAATACTTTAAAACGGGCTGAATCTATTTTGGGAAGCTACTATAACCATGTTGATAATGCCTGTGTATTCCTTTCTTCGAACCCAAAAGTTTCCATGAGTCTTCATAAGGCATTTAAGGAACCCAGTTTTTCTTTGGATTCACTAAGAACACTGGAAAATATTTCGCTAAGCTTTCAGAATCAGATTTATACCAATGATCTTTTAAATGCCATTTATATTTATTATACTAATGACTATGGAAGGATTTTTGCTCCTCTGAATTCAAAAATTTTGTCCTTTTCCGAAGAAAATGAAAAACGAATTCTTTCGTTATTTGACTGTGTAGGAGAAACAGATGCATGGATGGAGTTTTCTTCCACCCCATTTTTGTATACAGAATACCCTTCGGAAAATCTCCTGATTTGCCGAAAACTTTCAAAACGGGCTACTGAAATACAAAATGGTATTGTGATCTACAGTTTTCGTTCTGATCGGCTGAAAAAAGAAATGGATCAGCTTTTGACCTATCCAAATCAAAAGCTATTTCTGATTGAGCCGAGTTCAAATATCCTGTGGCCTGCCTCACAACTCCCCGCTCCTATGGTTTTCCTTTTCTGCTTCTAACCCCGCGAGCAGAAATATATTCTACTACCATACATTTAACCAGTATGTATATTCCGATTACAATTCTTGCTATAGCAGTTGCCGGTTTTCTCGCCCTGTTAAAGACAAAGCATGAATATAAATATTTAAATCAGATTATCTCTGTATTTACAGCACCGGAAACCGCCATTCATAACGTCCCCGTTTCCCGCAGCTTTCGTTCTGGTCCATTTGAATTTATACTGACGAATGTAATCAATCTCTTTATTGAACAAAACTATCTTCGCATTCAGGATTCAGAAAAAGAAGCCAGACTTCAGCTTTGGAAAATACAGGCTCTGCAGCACCAGATTAACCCGCATTTTCTTCATAATACACTTAATACTATTTATTGGGAATCTATACGTCTCACCGGAAGTGAAAATCTATGCAGCCGTATGATTTCCAATCTATCCTCTATGATGCGTTATTCCCTAGGCGATCCTCAGGAGGACGTTTTGGTTGAAGACGAACTTGAATACCTGGAAAAATATATCAGTATTATGAAACTTCGATATCCTGATCTATTTGAATACAGTACTTATGCCGATCCTGGATGCAGCAGAGCTTCCATTAAAAAAATGCTGCTGCAGCCTCTAATAGAAAATTCCATTTATCATGGATTAAGAGGAAACAGAAGCAGCGGACGTATACAAGTTTATGTTCATCAAAAACATTCTCGATTGTATTTCACAATTTATGATACAGGAAAAGGAATGACAGAAAATGAGCTGGAGGTCCTAAAAAAACGTTTAAAAAATCAGGAACACAGCATAAGCCAGCATATTGGACTTTCCAATACCAACGCACGGCTTATTCTCGCCTATGGCTCTGATTCACGGTTACAAATCACGAGCAAAGAGGGAAAATTCACGGTTGTCTGGTTCTCCATCCCTATCAATCCTTAAAAAGGGGCGGCTGCTTCCCACGATCCCTGACCGTAGGAAGCAGCCGCCCCTTTTAGAGAAACTATAACACTATATTATCATTCATTTTCTTCCTGAGACGCTGATTCTTCTGTTTTCTCCGGCTCTTCGATTGTCTCAGATTTCTTCGTTATCACCGGTTCTTCTGCTGCCTGCGGCTCTTCCACGATTTCCGGTTCCTTTCCACGGTTTAAAATCTCCATAAATTCCTCTCCGGTAATGGTCTCTTTTTCCAGAAGATACGCAGCAATTTCATTCAGCTTTCCTGCATTAGCCTTTAAAATATCCATGGCCTTTGCATACTGCTCCTTCACAATCCTGATTACTTCTTCGTCTACCATACGGGCCGTCTCTGGAGAACAGGTCATAGACGTATCCGAACTCAGATAAGGATTATTCACCGTTTCCAGCGCAACCATACCAAACTGATCACTCATGCCGTACCTGGTTACCATGGCTCTGGCAATTCTGGTCGCCTGCTCAATATCATTGGCCGCACCTGTCGTGATAGAGCCAAACATAAACTCCTCTGCCGCCCGTCCGCCGGTGAAGGTGGCTATCTTATTGAGAGCCTCCTCCTTGCTCATCAGGAACCGCTCGCCCTCGTCCACCTGCATGGTATATCCCAATGCACCAGAGGTTCTTGGAATAATGGTAATTTTGTGAACTGGCGCACTGTGGCTCTGACAGGCCGCTACCAGAGCGTGACCTACCTCATGATAAGACACAATCCGCTTCTCATCTACAGAAACGCCGGAATCCTTTTTCTGATAACCGGCAATTACGACCTCTACACTCTCCTCTAAGTCTGCCTGACTGACTACGCTGCGTCCCTGACGAACCGCCCGAAGCGCACCTTCGTTTATAATATTGGCCAGCTCTGCACCACTGGCGCCTGAGGTAGCCCGGCCAATGGCATCGAAATCCACGTTATCAGAAAGCTTAACCTGCTTTGCATGAACCTTCAGAATCGCCACACGGCCCTTCAGATCCGGCAGTTCCACAGGAATTCTCCGGTCAAAACGTCCCGGACGAAGCAAAGCCTTATCCAGAGACTCCGGACGGTTAGTGGCAGCCAGAATCACAACGCCCTTCTTGCCGTCAAAGCCATCCATCTCTGTCAGCAGCTGATTTAAGGTCTGTTCCCGCTCGTCATTGCCGGAAAATCCTCCATTGTCACGCTTCTTTCCGATGGTATCAATCTCGTCAATAAACACAATACAGGGAGCCTTCTCATTGGCCTGCTTAAACAGATCGCGAACCTTTGCCGCACCCATACCTACAAACATCTCTACAAATTCCGAACCGGAAATGGAGAAAAACGGCACATGGGCCTCTCCTGCCACAGCTCTTGCCAGTAAGGTTTTACCAGTTCCGGGAGGGCCTACCAAAAGCGCGCCCTTCGGCAGAGTTGCTCCGATATCCGCATATTTTTTCGGATTGTGAAGGAAATCCACAATCTCCTTTAAGGCCTCCTTGGCCTCCTCCTGTCCTGCCACATCCGCAAAGGTCTTTCCCGTCTCATTTTCCGCATAGATCTTGGCATTGGACTTTCCAAAGGTCATGGCATTGCCCATGCCTCCGCCCATTTTTTTCATCATTATGCGGCTGAATACCTGCCCCATCACCAGCAGCATCACAAAGGGAAGAATCCAGTTAAACAATATATTCTGCAGGGGCGATGCCTTTGTAGGAATCGGCTCTGTAAATGTAACATTTTCTGCCCGCAGACGATTCAGCAAATCCGGATCCGGCCAGGCTCCTGTCTTAAACAGCTGTACATTCTCCGCCCGCATCTGCATCTGCTCAATTAAATCAAACATGCTGCCACTTCCCTGGGCGCTGTCTGTGGGAAGCTCTGTTTCTGTCCAGAAGGTAATCTGATCATCCGTCCTGTTTACTCCCTTTACAATGCCCTGATCCAGCATATCCAGAAACTGGTCATACGTAACCTCTGTTACCTGCCGCTCGGTCAGAGAAGGAAATACCAGCACATTCAATAAAAGTAATACAATTAAAACAATACCATAATAGTATAAAATACTTTTTGGCGGCCGTTTAGGCTCATCATTTTTCATACCCATATGTTAATCTCCTTTTCCATATAACTATTCTATAAATACAATTACTTTCTGAATAGTCTAACATTAAGTATACAACAAAAGCGAGGGTAATGTAACCCTCGCTTATAAAAACTTTCTAAAGTTGGCATAAAAATTGTGTAACAGCTCCGGACGGCATTTTTCCACCGTCCAAAGCTGCTGTCCCTTGTGTTTTAGTCGGGAATTACCGGAACTGCATCTGCCGGAATCGGAGATACAAATCCATCTGCTGTCCGTTTTTCAAATTCCTCTCTTGCCTCTTTGAGAAGCTCCTCGTGATTCATCAGATCGATTGCCGCTGCTGCCAGCACCTTTCCCGCATGAACGGCTGCCTTGTGGCCAATCTCCGTTCTGTCACAGGATACATTCTGCCAGCTGTGACCGGGACAGCCATTCGGCCATGCTGCCACATGAATCTGAGCCGTGGGCGTCAGCCAGCTTACATCTCCCACATCCGTAGAACCCGGCTGAAAAGCATCTTTTTGATAAAGCGGAGCCAGAAAACCGTTCATTTTATGTCCAAAAGCCTTCTGCATATCCTTTACTGCTTCAAATGCTTCTCTGTCATTGGCTGCAGCTACTCCCGGCACCTTATCGCTTCCCGGATAGGTTGCTGCCAGCTGATCCGCATAGGCCAGCTCCTCCTCTGTATAAGAAGGAACTCCCAGCTCCCGATAATTCTCATAGAGAACCCGCTCCAGAGCAAAGTTGCTCACTGTGTCAGAAAGTCCGTCAATAAACTTCCGTTCAACGGTCGTCTCTGTCATCAAAGCTGCTCCCTCTGCAATTTTGTCTACTCTCGCCTGAAGCTCCACCGCCTCCGCTACATGATTCGAACGAACCATATAAAGCACAGACGCTGTAGGCTGAACTACATTGGGACTGCATCCGCCTGCATCTGTAATCGCATAATGGACACGAGCCTTATCACTCATGTGCTCTCTTAAAAACTGTACGCCAATATTCATCAGCTCTACTGCATCCAGGGCGCTTCGACCCTTTTCCGGGGCTCCTGCCGCATGAGAAGCTACTCCCGTAAACTTATACTGTACCTGAATACAGGAATTAGAAGATCCTGTAGCTACCTCATTCACATCCTCGGGATGCCAGGTCAACGCTGCATCCAGGGCTTTCCAGACACCGTCTCTGGCCATAAATGCCTTGGCCGCTCCTCCCTCTTCTCCAGGGCAGCCGTAAAGCACTACGGTACCAGGCTTTCCTGTCGCTTCCAGATAAGCCTTTACCCCCAAAGCAGCAGCCATAGCGCCTGCTCCCAGAAGATTGTGACCGCAGCCATGACCACAGCCGCCTGCCGTCAGTTCCTTCTTCTCCAGACTTCCGCCTTCCTGAGATAATCCGGAAAGAGCATCGTATTCTGCCAGAAATCCAATCATCGGGCGTCCCTGTCCATAGCTGGCGGAAAATGCCGTCTCAATACCGCTGATTCCCTTTTCCACCTGAAATCCTTCCTTTTCCAGCACCTCACAATAAAGAGCAGCTGACTTTACCTCCTGAAGAGAAAGCTCTGCATATTCCCAGATATGATCTGCCACATCTCCAATCAGTCCGGCCTTTTCTTCGATTGCATTTACTGCATTTTGCTTTTCCTGTGTCATTCTGTCATACCTCCATTTATCTTTTTGTCATTTTCCTGATGCCTTTGTCAATATTCCCGTCATATCCACGAGAGCAAACTGCTGCCATTCCTAAATTTCATAGATCCATTTTCCCATGATATGAAATAAATCGCCCGGTTCCTGTAGGATAAGCCGGACGATTCTTTGAACTTCTTTCTGCTATATCTTTTACAATACCTTTGCCAGAAAATCCTTCAATCGGGGGTTCTGGGGATTTTCAAAGATCTCCTTCGGTGTACCATGCTCCAGAAGCTTTCCATCTGCCATAAAGAGAACCCGGCTTCCCACCTCACGGGCAAAGCCCATTTCATGAGTAACTACCACCATCGTCATGCCCTCCTGGGCCAGTTCCTTCATAACATCAAGAACCTCACCAACCATCTCCGGATCCAGAGCGGAGGTAGGCTCGTCAAACAGCATAACCTCCGGCTCCATAGCCAGAGCACGGACAATGGCTACTCGCTGCTTCTGGCCGCCGGACAGCTGAATCGGATAGGCGTCTGCCCGATCCTTCAGTCCAACACGGTCCAAAAGGGCCAGAGCTTTTTCCTCTGCCTCTGCGCGGCTGATATTCTTTACTTTCATAGGCGCCAGAATCATATTTTCCAAAATGGTCATATGAGGGAAAAGATTAAAATGCTGGAAAACCATACCCATTTTCTGGCGCAGGCTGTCCACATCCAGCTTGACAGTCTTTCCCTCGTTATTTTTATATTTTTTCTTAGTCAGATCCACCCCGTTGAAAAGGATGGCTCCTCCTGTCGGCTCCTCCAAAAGATTCAGACTTCTGAGGAAGGTGGACTTTCCGGAACCGGAAGGACCAATGACTGCAATCACATCACCCTTATTGATATCAACTGTCACTCCGTCCAGAGCCTTAATGGCGCCGCCCTTATACCATTTTTTTAAATCCGTAACCTGAATCAGACTATCTCTTGTCGCCATGGCTCATTCTCCTTTCAAAGTATGCAATCAGCTTAGAAGCCGGGAAGCACAGACAGAAATAAATTGCTGTAGCTACCAGGAGCGGCTCAATAATAACAAAGGTCGCGCCCTTTACTGCATTTACTGCAGACATAATGTCCTGCACACCGATGGTGTAGGTAATCGCGGATTCCTTAATAATAACAACAAACTCATTGGCAATAGCCGGAAGAATATTCTTCAGCGCCTGAGGCAGAATAATATACCGCAGGTTCTGTACCTGGGAAAGCCCCAGAGAACGGGCTGCCTCTGTCTGTCCTCCGTCAATGGACTGGATACCGGCGCGGATAATCTCGCACAGATAAGCGCCGGAGTTCATGCCCAGAGCCACAACGCCCGGGAAAAACCGGTCAAATTTAATAAATCCAAACATCTTAAAAGCCGGAAGGTCAATGATGCCGAACACACCATAATAAATAATAAATACCTGAACAACTACGGGAGTGGAACGAAGAATTTCCACATAGGCTGTTGCCAGAAATGCCAGAGGATTAAAACGGCTGACAGCTGCAAGAAAGCCTTCCTCCTTCTGATGGCCGTCCTTATCAAAACCAAGAGCCCGGAAAGGGCGTACATTGGACATCCGCATCAGCGCCAAAACCAGCGCGATACAGAAACCAATCATTACGGTAAATAAAGAAAGCAGCACCGTAACCAGCAGTCCCTGTCTGAACAGCTCGGCATAAGGCACGATTTTGGAGAAATTACTCCATTTGATAAATTGATCCATAGTATACTCCTTTCATGGGGATCCTGACCGGCGGCAAGACTCTTTCTTACACACCAAAAGGCCGCCGGCCTTTTCCCTGTCCGGGAAAACCGGCTGCCTTCACTATCATTCTGAGTCAGCTCAGATTACTGCTGAATATTGCCCTCTGCATCCAGAAGACCTTCATACTTCTCACCAGATGCCTGCTCATTTGCCTCAGCAATGAACTTCTCCATAGTACCGTCCTCCAGAGCCTTTGCAATCGAAGCATTTACTGCCTTTAACAGAGACTCATTGTCTTTGCATACACCAATTGCAGATCCTTCAGACTCATAAGGAACTTCTAATACCAGTTCCAGCTCCGGATAGTTTTTCTGATAGCTTACAGCTACATCTGTCTCAATATAAGCTGCATCCATCTTTCCAGTCAGCAGCTCGGAAATAATATCCGTAACCTTCGGAAGAGCAACAATGTCTGCATCCGGGCTGTTTGTCTGTGCCAGATCCATCTGGATAGAACCGGTCTGTGCACCAACAGAAACCTCCGGCTTGTTTACAGCTTCAAAGCTGTTGAACTTCTCAGCATTTGCCTTGGTAGTAACCAGAGACTGTCCGCCCATGTAATACAGATCAGAGAAATCCATAATATCTGCACGCTTGGGATCCGGAGAAAGTCCTGCCATGCCCAGGTCAACAGACTTGGTGGAAAGCTCGCTTAATACGCCGTCAAAATCAACGGTAACTACCTCCAGTTCCAGTCCCAGGTCATCTGCGATGTACTGAGCCAGAGCCATATCGAAGCCGGCCAGCTGAGGAGTTCCATCCTCGCCGATTGCATAAAACTCATAGGGAGCAAAGTCCGGGCTGGTAGCCACAGTCAGCTTACCCTCGTTTACTGTTGTAACCTCAGCAGCAGCCTCTGCGGCGCTCTCTCCCTCTGCTGCAGTCTCACTTTCCTCTGCCTCTGCAGAAGTCTCAGCTGCAGTAGTTGCAGCCTCTGTTGCAGCTGCGGTAGTCTCTTTTTCTCCTCCGCCGCAGGCAGTTAAAGAAGCAGCCATAACAGATGCCATAGCAATAGCAAACATTTTCTTTTTCATAATTACATCCTCCTCATATTGCATATATTCATTTAGCATGAATATTATGCATAAATATTAACCTCTCAATAGTTATTCATTATACTCATTTTCTCAAATAAATCAAGTCTTTTTCTTTCAAAAATTCGTATTTTTTTTCGATTTTTTTGCATAAAATGCAAAAAATGCAGGAATCCTGCATTTTTCTGCACATTGCTTTTATTTTTCTTCTGTAATCGGTTCGGAAACAAACATCCGCACCAGTACCAGAGTTCCCAGCATCAAAACAAATCCTATCGGCAGACAGATCCACGGATTCTGTACAAAGCCGGCAATCACATAGGTGACAAAAGAAACTACTGCAGCCAATACCACATAAGGAAGCTGGGTCATCACATGGTTTACGTGCTCACACTGGGCTCCTGCAGAGGCCATGATAGTGGTATCGGAAATCGGAGAACAGTGATCTCCGCAGACCGCTCCTGCCATACATGCAGAAATAGAAATCGTCATCAGCTCCGGATTGTTGTTTTCAAATACAGCAACTACAATCGGAATCAGAATGCCAAAGGTTCCCCAGGAGGTACCGGTTGCAAAGGCCAGGAAGCATCCCACCACAAAAATAATTGCCGGAAGGAAGTTTAACAGAGAGCCTGCGCTGACCTTTACCAGGTTAGCCACATACACATCTGCCCCCAGACTGTCCGTCATTGCTTTCAGGGTCCATGCAAAGGTCAGAATCATAATAGCCGGAACCATAGCCTTAAATCCATCCGGAATACATCCCATACAGTCATTGAAGGTCATAACATGACGAATCTGATATAAAACAATCGTAATCACCAGAGCAAAAAAGCTGCCCAGGGTCAGTCCCAGAGATGCATCACTCTGAGAGAAGGCTGTTACAAAATCAGTTCCAGAGAAAAATCCGCCGGTATACAGCATACCGATAACACAGCACACAATCAGGGCTCCGATAGGAATGAGAAGATCCAGAACCGTTCCCTTTGCCGCCACAACCATATCGTTGGAATCCTGATAAGGACGTCCCTCTGTGGTATACAGATCTCCCTTCACTGCATTTTTCTCATGCTTTGCCATCGGTCCGAACTCTTCCTTAAGCAGAACCATTGCAACCATCATCACAATGGTTAAAATCGCATAGTAGTTGTAGGGAATAGCCCGGATAAACATGGAAAATCCATCCTCGCCCTCTACAAAGCCTGTTACTGCAGCTGCCCAGGATGAAATCGGAGCGATAATGCAGACCGGAGCTGCTGTTGCGTCAATCAGATATGCCAGCTTTGCTCTGGACACCTTAAATTTGTCTGTAACAGGACGCATTACGCTTCCTACAGTCAGACAGTTAAAATAGTCGTCAATAAAAATCATCACGCCCAGAAGAATCGTAGACAGCTGGGCTCCTACACGGCTCTTAATCCGCTTTGAGGCAAACTGACCAAAAGCGGCAGAACCGCCTGCACGGTTCATCAGGCCTACCATTGCTCCAAGAATTACCAGGAATACAAGAATTCCCACGTTGTAGCTGTCGGACAGCACACCAATCACGCCATTCTCAAACATATGGGTAACTGCCACTTCAAAATTCATTCCGGAATACAGAATAGAACCTACTAAAATTCCCACAAACAAAGAGCTGTATACCTCCTTGGTAATCAAGGCCAGCCCAATTGCCACGATCGGCGGCAGAAGCGCCCATATCGTTCCGTATGCCTCCGGAACGTACTCTGCAGCCGCCTCTTCCGCCCCGAAAGCAGCAAAGGCAAACATCAGCGTCAGAATCAGCGCTGCTGGCAGCACCATCTTCCATTTTGCATTTTTCCTCATTCCCTGCATTTGTAACCTCTCCCTTTCTTTTCTTTCTGGTAACAAACCATTCTGAATTGTTTTATTTCGAATAAAAAACACCACAAACGGCAGTTTTTTCTGAAAAGCGCGTTTGTGGTGTTTCAAATCTTTTGAAAAGTATTACTTAACAGCACAGATAGCGCTCCACGTATCGTGACAGTATGCCGCATCTTCTGCGTCATCCCAGAATCATCTGCCTGGACTGGCAAATCATCCTTCGGCGGTATCCCCTTTCCCTCAGGCGGCTGTCCTGCCTTTTTTGCCTTTGGTACTGATGAATCCCGCGCCTCTATCATGTTATCTCTGTTTCGTCTGCGGAAACAATTTATTCATTTCCGCTATTGTACCATGTCTTTCTCATAAAAGAAAGAGGGTTTTTATTTTTTCCTGTATTTTCGTGGTTTTCCATTAATTTTTATGCTTTTTTCTCAAGAATCTGTCCGAAAACCTCATCTGGATGACTGATAATATGCTGGGGATGGAAGCTTTCCAGCTCCTCCCTGTCCCGGAATCCCCAGGTAACGCCTACCGTCTGAAGACCGGCGCCCAGTCCTGTTTTCATATCTGTGTTGGTATCACCGAAATACAGGCACTCCTCCGGCTTTACTCCAAACCTGTCCAGAATCAGCTTTACACCTGCAGGATCCGGCTTTCTGGGAATTCCCGGCTGTTCTCCTGCCACATAGTCAAAGTATCCTGGCCCAAATACGGTTTCAATATTTTCTACGGTTCTGGGATGCGGCTTATTCGACAGCACTGCCGTCTTGATTCCCCGTTTTTTTAATTCCTCCAGAAGTTCGCAGATGCCGTCATAGGGATGCACCCCGTCCATGCTGTGTACCGCAAACAGCTCCAGATAAACCTTCAGACTTTCTTCATAATGCTCCAGCTGTTCATCTCCTCTGTAACGGAGCACCCGCTCCATCAAAAGCTTGTATCCATCACCTACAAACTGCCGGACATGGTCTTCATCCACTGGCTCATAGCCAAAATGCTCCAGGGTCAGATTCACCGTCAAAGTCAAGGCTTTCAGGGTATTTAGCAGCGTTCCATCCAAATCAAATATGCAGCAGCGAATCATAAGACTCTCCTCTATTCTTCTATATTTTTCTTCAGTGCTGCAAGTATTATACATCCAATTACTGAACCGATCAAGACCGCTGCCAGATATCCCAGAGGATTTCCAATCGTGGGAAGAACAAACAGTCCGCCGTGAGGCGCCCGGAGGGTGCATCCCAGAAACATGGACAATCCCCCTGCTGCTGCAGAACCGATCACGCAGGATGGAATGACACGTAAGGGATCCTGAGCTGCAAATGGAATGACGCCTTCTGTAATAAAGGACAGTCCCATGATATAGTTGACCAGGCCAGACTGGCGTTCTTTTTCGGTAAATTTCTTTTTAAAGAAAGTGGAGCACAGGGCAATGACCAGCGGCGGAACCATTCCTCCTGCCATGACAGCTGCCATAACCTCAAAATTCCCCTCTGCCAGCTGTGCTGTGCCGAACACATAAGCTGCTTTGTTCACCGGGCCGCCCATATCTACAGACATCATACCTGCCACTACCATACCCAGAATCACTCGGCTGGTTCCTCCCATGCTGTTTAATGCATTTGTCAGGGCATCGTTGATCATACCTACATAGGGATTAATAAAGGTTGTAACGACTGCGGTAATAAAAACACCCAGTACCGGATATAAAAGCACCGGCTTAATTCCCTCCAGAGACTTAGGAAGCTTTGACAGCAGTTTTCTTAAGCCTACCAGAATATATCCTGCTGCAAAGCCTGCAAACAGCGCTCCCAGAAATCCTGCGTTTACATCTCCGCCTGCAGGATTTCCAAAGGTCATACCCATTTTTGCCACCAGACCGCCCACAAAACCTGCTGCCAGTCCAGGGCGATCTGCAATGCTCATGGCAATGTAGCCTGCCAGAACCGGAAGCATCATGCCAAAAGCCTGTTCGCCTACGGTCTTTAAATATGCTGCCAGCGGTGTATTCTTACCAAAATTTGCCGGATTCATTTCATAATCATCAAAGAGGAATGCCAGGGCAATCAGAATACCTCCGCCAATGACAAAGGGAAGCATATGGGAAACGCCGTTCATAAGATGCTTATATATCTGACGTCCCAGGCTATCACTGCTGCCAGAACCTCCCCGTTCACTTTCTCCGACACTGCCGCTGTGATGGTATACGGGAACGGTTCCGCTGACTGCCCTCTTTACCAGCTCCTCGCCATGATGAATTCCCTCTGCTACCGGAACCTGGATCAAAGGCTTTCCGTCAAAACGGGCCATTTCTACATTTTTATCTGCTGCGATAATAATACATTCTGCATTTTTGATTTCCTCTGCTGTCAGCACATTATCTGCGCCTGCAGAACCGTTTGTTTCTGCCTTTAATGGAATTCCCAACTTTCGTCCCATATTTTCCAGGTTTTCCGCTGCCATATAAGTATGGGCAATGCCTGTGGGGCAGGCAGTTACAGCAAGAACTCGATATCCTGACTGTGGCGGCATCGGCTCTGTCCCTGCATCCTTCTGCGCTGCAGCATCCTGAGATTTTTGAGATGCCTGCTCCTCCTGTTTCTTTGCATAGCGGGCATTTTCCGTATCATCAATAATCTGAAGAAACTCTTCTTTTGTCTTTGCTGCAATCAATGCATCCTTAAAACCAGGGTTCATCAGCAAAGTGGACAGCTTGGACAGTGCCTCCAGATGAGTATCCGCCTCTCCGTCCGGAGCTGCAATCATAAAAATCAAATTGGCAAGAGAACCGTCAAATGCCTCATAGTCCACTCCTTCTGGAACTGTCACTGCTGCCAGTCCCGGCTCCTTTACTGCAGCAACCTTTGCATGGGGAATGGCAATTCCTTCCCCGATGGCTGTACTTCCCAGAGCTTCTCTCGCCAAAATTCCTTCTTTGTATCCTGCTCTGTCATTGAGTCTTCCGCCCTGCTCCATCAGGCCTGTGAGGCAGTCAATAATTTCGTCCTTCGATGATGCTTTCACGCCAAGAGCAATACTCTCAGGCTTTAAAAGCTCTGTAATCTTCATTCTCATTTCCTCCGTTCAATTTTTACACAGAATTTCCATTCCCTTTTTCTGTGTTCCCTGCGCCTATCCCCTGCACACAATCCCGATCGTTCCACTTTCTCTGAATCTTCTGCTTCCAGTCTTTTCCGGAATTGCTTCCCTCTGTACAGGCCTTTGCGCCCTTCCTCTTTCTCCAGCCCTATGTGTCCTGTTTTACAGAAAATGCCGTTCCGAATACTTCTCCCCTTTTCTTCTTTCCGAAACTTTCTGTACTCCCGCTCCAAAAGCCCTAGATCTCTTTATAAAGCTTTTGAATATATTCTCCTGATGCCAAATCATCAGAAAATGCCGTAGCGCTTCCTGCTGCCGTTCCCAGCTTCAGCGCCTCCTCATAATCTCCTGTCTTCAGATATCCGGCTATGAAACCGGCCACCATAGAATCTCCTGCTCCCACAGAATTCTTCACCTTTCCCACAGGAGGCTTTTTCTTATATATTTCACCGTTTTCCGCAATCAGAACAGCTCCGTCTCCAGCCATAGAAATCAGAACGTTTCCCGCGCCCCTTTCCTGCAGGATTCTGGCATAATGAATGATTTCTTCCTCTGATGTAAGAACTTTGCCAAACATCTCTCCCAGCTCATGGTTATTGGGCTTAATCAGGAAAGGATGGTATTGCAGCACATTCAGAAGCAAATCCTTTGTGGCATCTACCACAATCCTGATTCCTCTCCCCTCCAGACGTGCCATGATCTCCTCATAAATCCGGTCGCTTATAGATGCAGGAATACTTCCTGACAAAACAAGGACATCTCCTTTTTTCAGTCTGTCCAGCTTCTCAAAAAGCTGCTGCACCTCTCCCGGCTGTATTTCTGGTCCCATTCCATTGATTTCCGTTTCCTCTTCTGCCTTCAGCTTTACATTAATCCGCGTCATGCCCTTTTCCACATGAATAAAATCCCCTGCAAAGCCAAGACCTGCCGCCCCCCGTTCAATTTCCGCTCCAGTAAAGCCTGCTACAAAGCCCAGGGCTGTATTTTCAACCCCCAAACGCGCCAGAACCGTTGATACATTGATGCCCTTGCCTCCATAAAATATATGCTCCTGTACGGTTCTGTTTACCTCACCCAGCACAAATTGATTTACCCGGACAACATAATCCAAAGCCGGATTAAACGTTACTGTGTAAATCACATGTCATACCTCCTATTTTTTATGAAATATATTTTCATTGCCTGTGATAATCATATTATGATTTTTATATTTCGTCAATATCTTTTTTCGTAAAATTATTTTTCTCGCTCATTTTCAGCAATTACTCTAAAAGCTTTCATCTTGTTTTGTCTAATTTTCACAGGTTTAAAAAGAAGTTCGCTTGCGAGCTTCTCCGCCTGCGGCGGGTCGCTTCTGCGACAAAATTCTCTTCCGCCCCATGGCGATCCTCGCGGAGCGTCTTTATGTCATAGGGCGAACTTTCCTATGACATAAAATGCGGCGTGGCAAATGCCACACCGCACAATAATTCTTATATTCTTTTTGTTTTCCTTATAACAGTCCCTGCAGAAGCAGTACCAGGATCATAACTGGAAGTACCAGGGTTACATACCACTTCATCCAGGGTGCAACCCGGATTCCTGTTCCCTGATTGGCTTCCTCCCGGTATTTTTCAAAGCCCCATCCATAACGGTTGGTACAGAATACCAGATAAATCAGAGAACCAATTGGAAGCAGCAGGTTGCTGACGATGAAATCCTCCAGATCCAGAACAACGCTTCCCTCTCCCATAGGCTGAAAACCTGAAAGCAGGTTGGGACCTAAAGCACAGGGCAGAGAAAGCAGAATAATCAGCACCAGATTGATATAAGCGGACTTCTTTCGATCAATTTCAAACAGCTCCATATCACATGCAATAATATTTTCAAACACTGCAAGCACTGTGGAAAAAGCTGCAAAGAACATAAACAGGAAGAACAGGGTTCCCCACACGCGTCCGCCTGACATGGAAATAAATACGTTGGGCAGTGTAATAAAAATCAGGCTGGGACCACTGTCCGGATTTACACCAAAGGCAAAGCAAGCTGGGAAAATAATCAATCCAGCTGTAAACGCTACAAAGGTATCAAGAATTGCCACATTTACTGCTTCTCCCAGCAGAGTATGCTCCTTCTCCAGATAGCTTCCGAAAATAGCCATCGCACCAATACCAAGACTCAGAGTAAAGAAGGACTGATTCATGGCTGCGACAATGACATTTCCAATTCCCACTTCCTTCATTTTTGCAAAATCAGGATACAGGTAGAACTTCAGACCCTCGGTACCGCCCTCCAGAGAAATACCGCGGACAGCCAGAATCACCATCAGGCACAGAAGGCACAGCATCATGTTCTTTGTGATCTTCTCAACTCCGCTCTGCAGTCCCCTGGAGCAGACAATAATTCCCATAATGACAACTACAATCATCCAGAACACATTGGTTCCAGGGCTTGCTAACATCTCACCAAAAGATGCGTTCACCATTTCTGAGGTCATTCCCGTAAACTTGCCAGTCAAAAAGCTGTAAAAATAATACATCATCCATCCGGCAACAGTGGTATAGAACATCATCAGAACATAGTTTCCAAACAGCGCAACATAGCCGTGAAGATGCCATTTGCTTCCCTTCGGCTCCAGCTGCTGATAAGCCTTAACCGGGCTTTTCCGGCTGGCGCGTCCTACTGCAAATTCCATAGAAAGAACCGGAACTCCCATAATAGCCAGAAACAGTACATAAAACAGAACAAAAGCGCCTCCGCCGTTCTGTCCTACTACATAAGGAAATCTCCATACATTTCCGATTCCAATTGCGCACCCTGCTGAAAGCAGCAAAAATCCCAGTCTTGACTTAAATGTTTCTCTTTGTTTCATTTGTAAATTCACCTACCATATTCCATTAATTTCCCGCAGCAATTCCAGAAAACCATTCTCCCTGAATTCCCGCAATTTCTGCAAAGCTTCTGCGAAAGCTCTTACATTCTTCCCATGCGTGTAATCGAAGCTGTAATCAGCTTCTTAAACAACGGAGCCACGCGATCCGCCGTCTCTTTTACCTCTTCATGACTCAAAGGCTGCTCTGACATTCCGCATCCCAGATTGGAGATACAGGAAATACCGCAGATTTTCATTCCCATGTGATTGGCCGCAACTGCTTCGCAGGCAGTACTCATTCCCACTGCATCTGCCCCTAAAATCCGGCACATCTTCACTTCCTTCGGTGTCTCATAATTGGGTCCTGTCAGCTGAATATAGGTTCCCTCCTGCAGATGGACTCCCAACTCCGCTGCCGTCTCCCTGAGAATCCGGCATAAATCATGGTTGTAAATCTGGCTCATGTCACAGAAGCGTTCTCCCAGCTCCTCAATATTCGGACCGATTAACGGCGACGGAACAAAATTGGAAATCTGATCCGTAATCATCATAAAATCTCCAACATGGAAATCATAATTGACCGCGCCGGACGCATTGGTCAAAAACAGGATCTCCGCACCCATCATTTTCATCAAACGAATGGGAAGCACTACATCTTCCATAGCATAGCCTTCATAGTAATGAACCCGTCCCTGCATAATCACTACAGGAATTTCATTTACATATCCGAATACAAAACGTCCCTTGTGTCCGCTTACGGTTGATACGGGAAATCCTTCAATATCATGATAATCCAGAAAAGCTTCTGCCTGAATCTCATCTGCATAATCACCTAACCCGGAACCCAGCACCAGGGCTACCTTGGGTCGAAAGGGAATTCTGTCCTGAATACTCTGATAACAGGCTGTCAGTCTCTCATAGGCTTTTGTCATTCTTATCCTCCTCCTTTTTATACTATCCTATATCTTACCTGCTTCCTGCGATTTTATCAATCTGAAAATGAATTTCTCATGATTTTCTTTTTGTTTTTTTCTCCGCAGCAAAGACCCAGACGGAAGAATCCGACAGATTTTCTATATACCGATATCCCATCCAGTCAAAATTCTTTATCTGCTCCGGAGCTGTCACCTGATTTTCAGCCATATACCGAACCATAGCTCCTCTGGCCATCTTGGCTGCAGTGGCTTTGACCTTTACTCCTGGCATTTTTTGCCCGCAGCTTCCCTCCTCCTGTTCTCCAAAAACGCAGGTAATCATGCTTACCTCTTTTGTCAGCCAGGGTTCTATGGCTTTGCTGTATTCTTTGGATGCCAGGTTGATAATCGTATCTCCCGGTCTTGCTAAAATCCGGTATAAATTATCTCCCCAATATTCATACAGCGTCTTCCACTGCCATTTCATTTTTGCCTGCATTTCCAGGCGATAGGGAACAACACCGTCAAAGGCCCGTAAAATCCCGTAGAATCCTGACAGAATATAAAGATGATTCTTCAGATATTCCAACGAATTCTGATCCATTACACCGGGAGCCATAGTCTGATACTGAATTCCTTCATACGCAATCACCGCCGGTGTCAGCCTATTCCGAAGATTCATGTTTTTCAGACGTTCTGTATTTTCCTGGACAAGCTTATCATTGCACTTCCAGATCTCCTTTAAAGCTTCCGGCTCCAGACTCTGAAGATACTCCATAATCTGCTCTGTCTGTTCCAGCAGTAGCGGCAAGGATACCTCTTCTGGAAAATCATCGTCGATTCTCATTTTTTTCGCCGGTGAGATCATTATTTTCAGCATTTTTTCTCTTTTCCTCTCTAAACAGAAAATCCTCGAGCTGTTTAATATTTTTTCACATGGAAAACGGCAACCGTTCTCGGCTTCATAACAAAGCTTCCCTCAATCCGCCGCTCCTCATGCTCTTCGTAAAAATATCTTCCATTCTCATCTCCATAAGTATTGACGCTGAGATACCAGTAGCCTGCCCGGTTTGTTTTCGGAAGTGTAATTTCCACATCCTCCCAGTAAGTATTAATGGCAAGATAAACAACGTCATCCTGGCCTTTTTCTTTATCATAGCCTGCAAAGCTGGTGGCAAATACTCTGGTGTCCCGTGGAATATTTACCCGATCTGCATTGACATCATGGGCGTGAAGCGCATCCATACCGCAGACTGCCCGCGGAAGTTCCTTACGGATGACCGGATGACGGAACCGGTACGCAATCATGAACTTAAAGAATTCAAACAGATCCCGATTTTTCTCCAGATAGGTCCAATCCAGCCAGGATAATTCATTATCCTGGCAATATCCGTTGTTATTTCCAAACTGCGTATTTCCAAATTCATCGCCGGCCAGGAACATTGGAGTTCCCCGGCTGCACATCAAAACTGCACAGGCATTGCGAATCATACGGAACCGAAGTTTTAAAACCTCCGGATCCTGAGTTTCTCCCTCCGCACCGCAGTTCCAGCTCCGGTTGTCATTGGCTCCATCTGTATTGTCCCATCCATTATTTTCATTATGCTTTTGATTATAGGAATAGAGATCGTACAGGGTAAAGCCGTCATGGCAGGTAATAAAATTCACGCAGGAATTGTATCCGGCATAATTTCCATGAGAGTTGCCTTCCCCGTACAGGTCACTGGAACCGGCTACTCTCCAGGCAGCCTCCCAGGCAAGCCAGCAGTCTCCCTTCAGATACCCTCTGATCGCATCCCGGTATCTTCCGTTCCACTCAGCCCACCGCTTTCCGGCGGGAAAGCTTCCTACCTGATACATACCGCCTGCATCCCAGGCCTCTGCAATCAGTTTTACATTGCTTAAAATCGGATCATAGGTTAAGGTCTGAAGCAGCGGCGGATTGTTCATGGGAGAACCGTCCTCGCTTCGTCCCAGAATACTGGCCAAATCAAAGCGGAAGCCGTCTACCCGGTAGCTGATGGTCCAGTAGCGGAGACAATCTGCAATCATCTGACGGACAATAGGATTGTTGCAGTTCAGAGTATTTCCGCAGCCGCTGAAATTATAATAGTTGCCATCCGGTGTCAGCATATAATACTCATTGTTATCCAATCCCTTAAAGCAGAATGACGGTCCCAGTTCATTTCCTTCTGCTGTATGATTAAATACTACATCCAGAATAACCTCAATGCCATTGTCATGAAGACTTTTTATCAGTTCCTTCAGTTCCGTTCCCTCATGATTGTATTCCTCCGCTGCCGTATAGCTGCTGTTTGGTGCAAAAAAACCAACCGTATTGTATCCCCAGTAATCCAGAAGAGTTTTTCCATTTACCTCTCTGGCATTCATAGTTTCATCAAACTCAAAAATAGGCATCAGCTCTACTGCATTGATTCCCAGCTCCTTCAGGTAGGGGATTTTCTCCTTCAGTCCGGCAAAGGTTCCCTTCTGACGCACACCAGAGGAAGGATGCTTTGTAAATCCACGTACATGCAGTTCGTAAATTACCAGCTCGTTCAGTTCCTTTTTTGACTGCGGCATGGTTCCCCAGTCAAATGCATCCTTTACAACCCTTGCATGATAATGTTCCTGACTCTGAGAGCCCCAGGTACCCTGCCCTGTTACTGCTCTTGCATAGGGATCCAGCAAAATATTTTTTTTATCGAACAGCAGTCCCTTTTCTGGATCATAGGGTCCATCAATCCGATAAGCATATTCGAACTCCTCTACCTCCAGTCCGAAAACCATCATGGAATATACATCACCGATTTTGTACTCCTCTGGAAACGGCAGGACGGCATAGGGTTCTTCCGCTCCCTTTCGAAACAGCAGAAGCTCGCAGGAGGTTCCTCCGTGGGTATGAATGGTAAAATTGACTCCGCTGGGAAGCGGCATGGCTCCAAAAACATCAAACAGTCCTGGCCTTACCGGAAATCCTTCAATTTCCCCCAGGGGAGAAACAGACACGGAATAATCTAACATAAAATTCTGATTACATGTTTTCACAATGTGACTCCTTCTTCGTTTTGTATTTTCACTTCCTTATGAACTTTATTTTCTTAATTTTATTTTTTAACTATATCATATTGACGGCAACATTGCCACAAAAACAAAAACAGCGGAAGTCTTGATTTACAAAGACTTCCGCTGCAAATAAAAGAGCGCGAGACGGGACTCGAACCCGCGACCCCGACCTTGGCAAGGTCGTACTCCAC
>OGXF01000160.1_pt1 | contig 64682 bp, 50 predicted proteins | sample 1576191 | NCBI WGS metagenome assembly OGXF01 (sample SAMEA3541545, study PRJEB24748) | human gut metagenome | biome: human gut; feature: human-associated habitat; material: faeces | place: China | collected 2012
ACGGCTTAAAGCTGGCTGAGGTTGATTTAAACCGTAAGGTTCTGTCCGATATGGCTATCAACGATGCAGAAGGTTTTGCTAAGTTAGCAGAACTGGCAAAGAGCAAGCTTGCTTAATCTGTTCAGAAGATAAAGATATTCATAAAGCACTGGAAGATAACACAAAAAGTTGTCTGCCGGTGCTTTTTTTGTGCATATAGATCAACAGATGCCCACAATAATGTTGAAATTGGGACTTATAGGCCAAAACGTGTTGATAGAAAGTACTGTGAGCTCTTGAAAATAAAGGGTTTGCAGGCATTTAATCTTCCTTAAAATTAGAACCATGGAGGGAAGGTTAAATGAATCAAGTAAATTGTCCTATTCGTGGTAAAAAATGTGTTAAATCAGGAAAGACAAAAGCAGGTTCGCAACGTTGGTTTTGCAAGAGCTGCAAAACATCGTCGACACATAAAATAAATAATGAATCTAAGGAATTGCAGTTCTTTTTAAATTGGTTGTTTGGAAAAGAATCTCAAGCAATGATGCCTGGAGAAGGAAGAACCTTTCGAAGAAAGACAGCAAAGTTTTGGAATATATGGGCTATGCCGCCAAAGGTAGAAGGAATCAGAGATATATGCAACTGGTTTTAAATAAACCGTATTGTATATTTTGTACAACGTCTTTACCAATTTCAGAATTTAATTTGTTATTTTTCGGTTTTTTATACACTGTGCATTCCGGAATCCCACACCCGGAATTCTTTGGTTGATTTTAGCTAACCCATTTTCTTTTGTTATTTCCGCGCCTGGTTTGTTTTGAACCAAAATTTCCGTTTTTTCAGGATTTTATATTTATTCATTTATATCTTATAATTATTCATATAATTATGTACAATATTCATCAAACCCTATTATTTACTGCGTTTCTGGCTTTTTAAAAACCATCTTTTTTGTATATTCTCTATTGACATACAGAATTTTGAAGCATAAAATTCAAGTAACGGTTGAAAAAGAAACCAAATTTGTGCGAATAGTGCTAAATCATCAAATTACACAAAAGGAGGATTCGATATGAACCAGTTTTTAATTGAAAAACGCAATCCGATTCTGTTTCCGGAGTCAGCCGCTGATTTTCCAAACAGTTAGAGACTCTTAAAACCGAGCTCAAGGCCCTGATGGCAGACAATCCGGAGGGAAAAGATTTTTATCTGAAAACAGCCGTAGACGTAGCCGTAGATCTTCGCTCCTGGCTGGCTGAATGGGTTCTGGTTGACCTGGTAAAAGCAGAGGATATTACAGCTGCTTCCAACGATCTTCTTGCGTTCGCAAAGGATTTTGGCGCTGCCGAAGCTGCTGCAGAGGGCGAAAAGGAAATTGAAGCCATCGCTTCCAGCGCAACGAAGAAGCTGTGCGATTTGAATAAAGAAGGAAAGGCCAATACCGTATGGGGGCATGATTATGCTTCCGGATTAACACACTCCTTAAGAAGAGGCGCCCGCTGGGTAACCAGCAACCCCTGCAAAATTCAGCTTTTCAAGAAAGATTTTCCGGATTATTACCAGGAGCTGATTGCCGAAATCAAACGGGAAAATGCCGGTGCCACACCTGCTGTTATGGCAGCGCAGATGTTCACTAAGGTCTGCGCCATCAGCGCAAGAGCCCTGTATCCCATTTTCAAGGCAACCAACAAGCAGTACGGCTTTGTGTGCGTGCAGGTAGATCCGCGCGATATCAAGGATGCAGACGCTATGATTAAGCAGGTGGAGTTCTGGTATGACGCCATGAAAAAGGAACTTGGTGTAGAGGAGCCCAACGTAGTATTCAAGCTCCCGGCTGTGGAAGCCGCTTTGGAAGCTGCCCGCATTCTTCTGGAAAAGAATTACAAATTATGTATGACCATGAACATTACTGTACCCCAGCACCTGAGATTTGCTGAAATTCTCAGCAAGGGTAAGAAAAACGGATACCTGGTTCTGATGGGCGACCAGCTGGATGATCAGATCGCAAAGGAACTGGAAGCAAAGGGTGTTGAGAATGCCAAGGATATTGCGAAACACGGTGCCGAAGCTGTGATTAGAAAGTCCTACCGGCTTCTGGCTGAAAAAGGTTACAAGAACCTTTCCATTATGACTGCCGCAGTCTGCGGACCGTGGCACATTCAGAATTCCTTTGCACCGGTTGGCGGCGCACCTGTTCTGATTACTACGGTTACCGGAAAGATCAATCAGTTTGACGCAGAGCCGACTCCATTCGATTCTCTCATGAATCAGCCGGTAGAAGAGAAATACCTGGAGGTTCTGAAGACCAGCGATGTATTCAACAAAGCAATCTGTACACCGGACGAGGGACTTCTCACCTGGGAGAATCTCTACGAGTATCCCCGTTTGTAGCATTCTTCACACAGTTTGTCGCAGCATATCAGGAAATTGAGGAGGATTTTAAATGATAGTACAACTTCCCTATGGAAAAGAAAATCTTGAGCTTTCTATCCCGGACAGACATTTTCTTCAGACGCTTCTGCCCAACGAGGTCCAGACGGACCTTGTGGGCACAGAGGAAGTAATCAGGGCACTGGAACATCCCATTGGCACCGAGCGGTTAAAGGATCTGGTGTCTCCGGGTCAGAAGGTAGCCATCGTCACCAGCGATATTACAAGGCCCCTTCCCTCTTACCTGGTTCTTCCGCCTGTTCTTAAGGAGTTGAACCGCGGAGGAATCTCTGACAGCGATATTACCATCGTTTTCGCTCTCGGAAGCCATCGCGCCCATACCAGAGAGGAAATGATTCATCTGGTAGGTGAAGAGGTCTTTAACCGGGTAAAATGTGTAGACTCCAAGGATGATTTTGTACATATGGGGACTACCAGACGGGGAACCCCTGTTGATATCTATCGGGATGTGGCAGAGGCAGACGTCCGTATCTGTCTCGGCAACATTGAGTTTCATTATTTTGCGGGATACAGCGGAGGCTCCAAGGCCATTATGCCGGGCGTATCCACCCGGAACGCCATCCAGTGCAATCACTCCCGCATGGTGCAGGCCGAGGCAAAGGCAGGCGCTATCGAGGGCAATCCCATCCGCGAAGATATTGACGAGGTATGTGAACGTTTTGTTCCTATTACCTTTATTGTAAATGTAATTCTGGATGAGAAAAAACGCATTCGCCGCTGTGTGGCCGGACATTTTATTAAGGCCCACAGAGAGGGCTGCCGCTTTCTGGATCAGCTTTACAAAATCCAGATTCCCCACCGGGCAGACATCGTAATCGTTTCTGCAGGCGGATATCCCAAGGATATCAATCTTTACCAGGCTCAGAAGGCTCTGGACAACGCAAAGCATGCGGTAAAGGACGGTGGCTGTATTCTCTGGGCTGCCTCTTCGAAAGAGGGACTGGGCGCAGAAGTTTTTGAAAAATGGATGACCGGTCACGAAAAGGCCCACGATATGATTGAGCATATCTCCCGCGAATTCCAGCTGGGAGGCCACAAGGCCGCTGCCATCGCCATGGTTCTGGAAAAGGCAGATATCTATCTCTACAGCGACATGGACGCTGATTTTGTACGCAGCATCCACCTGAAGCCCTGTCAGGATCTGCAGGCAGAGCTTGATTCCGCGCTCTCCCGCTACGGCGAGAACGCAAGTGTCATTGTAATGCCCTACGGCGGCTCCACACTGCCCTGCACAAAGTAGGCAGTCATTGTAAAAAGCCGATTGATTTCGATGAAAAGCTGGCAAAATGATAAAAATGCAACAAAAATAGAAAAATAACAAGCAGATAAATATATAAATTAACAAAAACATCTAGACAAAACGAGAAAAACATGCTACATTATATACATAATAAACGCGCGTTCACAACAGGTGGTTATATGAATATAACAAGTGAAGAAATTGCAAAACTGGCAAATGTTTCCAGAAGTACAGTTTCCAGGGTGATCAACCATTATCCCAATGTACCAGAAGAGACACGGATTAGGGTGATGGATGTGATCGAGAAATATGGATACCAGCCAAACACTTTTGCGCAGGTTTTAGCCGGAAAAGCGAACCGGGAGATTGTATTGTGTATTTCTAACTGTGATGCAGCGAAGAGAAGATGGAGAGGTGCCATGTCCTCCTATTTTCTTAGGATGATCGGTGAACTGATCACTCAGGCAAAGGAATATGATTATACGATCTCAACATTTGTAGTATCAGAAATAGAAGAATTATCTAAAGTAGAAAATATGTACCGTAGCCGTTCTATTAGCGGCGGGATTTTTGTGGGATTTGAATATGAAATGGAAGTGGTAAACCGGCTGATCGAAAAAGGGTTCAATATGGTGGTGGTAGATCCGGATGTGGATATGCTTCGGGCGGAAAATGTAAGTATTATCTGCAGTCAGAATGTTGATGCCGGATATATGGCTACGAAGTATCTTTTAGATAAAGGGCATACCTGTATCGCGCATCTTTGCGGAGATGACCGTTTATCCAGCAGAGACCGTATTATCGGCTATAAAAAAGCCATGATAGAAGCAGGTTTGGAAGAAAAAGACCTGATCATAGAGCCGGGAGATTTTAACAGCCAGAAAGCATATATTGCAGCAGAAAAGATTTTAGATACAACAAAAGCAACTGCCATATATGCTTCCAACGATGCAATGGCAATATCTGCTATAAGGGCAGCAGAGGCAAGGGGCTTACGGGTACCGGAAGACATCAGTATAATGGGCTGTGACTACAGTGCCACTTATGCAGAATTAGGATATAACCTGACTTCCATTGAAATCTCTCTTCATGATATTGCAAGAGCAGCGCTGCGTTCTGTGGTGGGAATAGATGCCAAGCGAAAGCTGAAATGTCCAGCGATCCTGATCAAAGGCACGACAGCATAAAAAAGTATAAAAAATAAAAAACTATTTTTTTTTAAAACAATATAAACACGCGTTCGTGTTTAAAAAATAAGATAAAGTGAGGCGGATGTATGGCGAAAATTCTTTTTAATGAGGCAACAAAAGAGTTCCATCTTCAGAATGACCGGATCAGTTATATTTTTTGTATCATGGAAAATGGACAGTTAGGCCATCAGTATTTTGGAAGGCATTTAACACACAGGGATTCATTCCAGCATTTCATCCAGATGCGTACACAGAGCCACACAGCGTATGTGTATGAAGATGATTTTCTCTTTACCTTGGATACCATCCGTCAGGAATATCCTTCCTATGGTACTACAGATTTCAGAGAGCCGGCATACCAGATCAAACAGGAAAATGGCAGCCGGATTACAGAATTTGTTTATAAGAACCATGAAATCTACAAAGGAAAGAAAAAACTGAAAGGTCTTCCTGCCACTTACACAGAAGCAGAGGATGATGCAGTAACAGTAGAGATCCTGTTGGAAGATGAACTTCTTTCCGTGCAAATGGTCTTATCCTATACTATCTATGAAGATTATGACGCTATTTGCCGGAATGTACGTTTTGTAAATAATGGAGAACAGAACCTGGATCTGTTAAGAGCCATGTCCATGTCAGTAGATCTTTATGACAGCGATTTTGAAATGATCCATTTAGACGGTGCATGGGCAAGAGAACGTCATAAAAAGAAAAGAAAGCTTGTAACCGGTATCCAGTCTATTTCCAGTGCAAGAGGTGCCAGCAGCCCGGACCATAATCCCTTTATTGCACTGAAACGTCCATATGCAACAGAGGAACAGGGAGATGCTTATGGATTCTGCCTGATCTACAGCGGCAATTTCCTGGCACAGGTGGAAGTGGACAGATATGAAACAGCAAGAGTTTCAATGGGCATCAATCCGTTTGAATTTACCTGGCATTTAGAACCAAAGGGTGAGTTTCAGACGCCGGAAGCTGTTATGGTATACAGTGCGGATGGCTTAAATGGCATGAGCCAGAATTTCCACCAGCTGTTTAACAAGAGACTGGTTAGGGGAAGCTGGAGAGAAAAAGAACGTCCGGTGCTTTTAAATAACTGGGAAGCTACTTACTTTAAGTTTAATGAAGAAATGATCTTAAAGATCGCTGAGAAAGCGAAGAATCTAGGAGTTGAACTTTTTGTACTGGATGACGGCTGGTTTGGCAAGAGAGATGACTCAGGAAGCTCTCTTGGGGACTGGTACAGTGATCTTGATAAGCTTCCAGAAGGAGTGGAAGGCTTATCAAGGAAGATTGAAGCCATGGGCTTAAAATTTGGCCTTTGGTTTGAGCCAGAGATGGTCAATAAGATCAGCCGCCTTTTCGAAGAACATCCTGACTGGGTGATCAAAACACCGGGAAGACATATGTCTCACGGCAGAAATCAGTATGTACTGGATTTCTCTAATCCGGCAGTGGTAGACCACATTTATCAGATGATGAAAAAGGTATTGAAAAATTCCTGTATTTCCTATGTGAAATGGGATATGAACCGAAATATTACGGAAAGCTACGGAACTTCTTTGAGAGCAGAACAGCAAGGAGAATTCTTCCACCGCTATATTTTAGGTGTTTATGACCTGTATGAGCGTCTGATCACAGATTTTCCTGAGATTTTATTTGAATCCTGTGCCAGTGGCGGTGCAAGATTTGATGCAGGCATGCTTTACTACGCACCACAGTGCTGGACCAGTGATGATACTGATGCAGTAGAGCGTATTAAGATCCAGTATGGAACCAGCATGGCGTATCCTGTATCTTCTATGGGAGCTCATGTATCAGCTATCCCCAACCATCAGGTAAAACGTATGACAGATGTGGATTTCAGAGCCCATGTAGCTTACTTTGGTGCATTTGGTTACGAACTTGATCCAAATGCCATGACAGAAGATGAGCAGGAGAAAGTAAAAGAGCAGATTGCATTTTTTAAGAAATACAGAAAGCTGATCCAGTTTGGAACCTTCTACCGTCTGGAAGATCCATTTGAGGGAGATGGAAATGCAGCATGGATGAGTGTATCACCAGATAAGAAACAGGCAGTTGCTGCTTATTACAAAGTAATGGCAACACCAAATCCAAAGCTTAAAAAACTTCCGCTTACAGGACTTGATCCAGATAAACGATACTATTGCAGCAGAAATGACAGAACCTATTATGGCGATGAACTGATGAACATGGGACTGCTTCTGGATATGGAATTTACAGGTTCTTCTGCAAGAAAGGACAGCGTTACCAAGAAAAATTCCGGTACAGATGCAGGAGATTTTACTTCTCAGATGTATGTATTTGAGTGTGTGGATAACTAAAAAGGGAGAAACAGTTTATGAACGAAAAAACACAGAAAAACAAAATACCGTTCTGGCGGAATATTAAAGTAGTTCCTTATCTTTATATTTTGCCGAATATGATTTTGTTTCTAGTATTTATGATCATTCCCATTTTTATGTCATTTTACTATGGAACTGTAAAATGGAATGGAATGGGAAAACCGAAATTCATCGGTCTTGCCAACTATATTTACATATTCCAGGATAAAGTATTTTTAAAGTCCATTTTTAACACTTTTTACTATGCAGTAGCAACAGTCCCTCTTTTGATGGCGCTGGCTCTGTTCTTAGCTGTTATGTTAAACAGCAAGATTCCGTTAAGAGGTTTTATCAGGTCAGCAGTTTATGCGCCGGCAGTGGTATCTACCGTTGTAGTAGGTACTGTATTTACCTGGATCTTCCAGGATCAGCTGGGCCTGATCAATTACCTGCTTACTTCTGTAGGTGCAAAGGCGATTCAGTGGAATAATGATCCCAAATTTGCAATGCTGATGTTAGTTACAGCAACGATGTGGCAGAAAGCCGGCTACAATATGGTTATTTATCTGGCAGGACTTCAGAGCATCCCAACTGAGCTGATGGAAGCGGCTACTATTGATGGAGCAAGTACATTTCAGAAATTCAGATATATAACACTTCCACTGTTAAAGAATACACATATGTTCGTTATGATCACATGTATGATCAATGCGTTCCGTTCTTTCGACCTTGTATACACCATGACACAGGGTGGACCGTTAAATGCTACCAAGACCATCGTTATGTATGTTTACGAGCAGGCATTTAACAAGAATTACTACGGACGTGCAGCAGCTGGTGGTATTGTACTGTTTGTATTTATGGCAGCACTTACCATCATCCGATTCAAGATAGAGAAGGAGGATTAACAGATGAATGGTTCAGACCGTATGGGAATGGATAAAAGAAAATATTTTCTGTTAAAAACGGTGATCTTTCTGTTTATGTTGGCTGCAGCATTGATCGCATTGTTCCCTTTCTATTGGATGTTTGTAACTGCCGTAAAGCCGATCGATGAGATCTTTGCTTTTCCGCCGAAGCTGTGGCCAGGTGAATTTATCTGGAGCAATTTTGCAACTGCTTTATCCAGAGCACCGTTTGGGCTGTATTTCAGAAACAGCTTTATTGTAACAACTCTTTCAACATTGATCACTGTATGCATTAACCTGTTAGCGGGATTTGCTTTTGCAAAGTATAAATTTAAGGGAAAAGAATTTTTCTTTATGATTGTATTAAGCACTCTGATGATTCCGTTACAGGTTACCATGATCCCGGTTTTCGTTATCGCATCCAAACTGGGTATCAGAAATACACTTTGGGGCGTTATCATCCCGCCTTGTGCAGAGGCACTTGGCCTGTTCTTATCCAGACAGTTTATCAGTGATATTCCAGATGGACTGCTGGAAGCAGGAAGGATTGATGGTGCAAGTGAGTTTACCATTTTTACTAAGATCATCCTTCCAAACGTAAAGCCGCTGATCAGTGTGTTGGTCATCTTTACGGTTATGTGGAGATGGAATGATCTCCAGTGGCCGCTGATCATGCTTTCCAATGAGAAATTTTATACCGTACAGTTAGGTCTTTCCAATTTAAACGGCGCACAGTATGTAAACTGGAATGATATGATGGCAGCTTCTCTTATTTCGGTTATACCTGTTCTCACAGTATTCCTTATTTTCCAGAAGCAATTTGTACAGGGGGTTGCATCCAGCGGAATCAAGGGATAATAAGTGACCGAAAACAGGAAAAACAATCATAAAAACTATTTAAGAATATTATTTTAAGGAGGAAGGTTTTATGAGTAAAAGCAAATTAATGAGGTCCATGTCAATTGTTATGGCAGCAGCTATGATGAGTGGTCTGACAGCCTGCGGTGGCGGTGGAAGCACCCAGACAACAGCAGCACCGGCAGAGACCAAGGCAGAAGCGGCAGCTTCCGAAGCAAACGGGGAAAAGAAGGAAGAAGCAGCTGCAGCAACAGAAGAACTGGTGGCAGAAGATGGTGCAGAGATCGAAGTTGCATACTGGGAAGGTTCCACATCTGATAAGGAAGCATGGGACGAGCTGCTTGCAAATCTGCAGAAGGATCATCCTGAGATCAAGATCATTCCTCAGACCTATCCATCCTCAGACTTCAGAGATATGCTGGATACCCGAATCGCTGGTAATGACTGGCCGGATGTTATCCGTTATACCTATCAGCGTCTTGGTAAGTTCAAAAAGGCAGATGTTATGTTAGACTTATCTCCATACATTTCCCAGGAAAGCTTAGATGGTATTTCACCGGCATTCCTGTCTGCCTGCCAGTATGATGGAAAGTTAGTAGCAATGCCTCATCATACCGATACCATGGCAATGTTCTACAACAAGAGAATGTTTGAGGAAGCAGGTATCCGTATCCCAACCAGCGTTGAAGACGGATATACCTGGGAAGAACTGACTGATATTGCAAGAACTTTAAAGGAAAAATACAATCTTCCATATGCATTTGGCGGAATTTGGGAGAACAATAGTGGATACCGCTATCTGCCATTCTTATATATGAACGGCGGCTCTGTATTAAACGAAGCACAGGATGCAGTTACTATGGACAGCCCAGAAGTATTAGAGGCAATCAAGCTGTATGAAGACTGGAGAAAAGAAGACCTGGTTGCTAATACCGCGTTCTCTGGTGCAACTACAACCAACTCTCTGTTTGTAGCTGAGCAGATCGCATTCACCTTCTCTGGAAGCTGGCATTGCTCTTACATGCAGGAAAATATGGGTGACAAATGGGGTATGACCTATATGCCGATCAGAAATGGAAAGACAAGTTCTGATATGGGTGGAAATGCTGTATTCGCATATGCAGATACCAAGTATCCAAAGGCAGCAGCTATCGTAGTTGATTACATTACTAATGAAGAAAACATGAAGAAATTCTGTGAGACCGGTTCCTTCATCCCTGTAAGAACCAAACTTCTGGAGGGTGGAGTAGAGTATAAGACTTTCAAAGATGAGATGAAGATCTTAAATGATATTGTTGGAACCATCGATCCTAAGATGGCATCAGATGAGACTTCAGTAGCATTTCAGCAGTTAAATGAAGTATTCAATGAAGAAATGGATCCACTTGCGGTAAACAACTCCGTAACAGCAGAAGAAGTAGCAGCTAATTGCCAGGAGCGTATGACGGAAGTATTAGAGGAACAGTAAAACTACAAAAACACATAAGTAAGGATTTTTGAGAGGAGCAGATTCAGATTATGGCCATTAAAATCACCTTTCTGGGAGCCGGAAGTTCTGTATTTGTAAGGAATGTTCTTGGCGACTGTATCATCCACCCGGAATTAGAAGACCTGACCTTTGCACTGTATGATATTGATGCACAGAGACTGGAAGACAGTTACCTGATGCTTCATGCGATCTGCGCCCACTATGGAAAGAGTGTGAAAATGGAAAAATATGTGGGAGTTGAAGAACTCCCACAGGCACTCACCGGTGCCAATTTCCTGATCTGCGCGATCCAGGTTGGCGGATATGATCCTTGTACTATCTCTGATTTTGAGATTCCGAAGAAATATGGCTTAAGACAGACCATAGCAGATACCTTAGGCGTTGGCGGCGTGTTCCGTGCACTGCGCACCATTCCTGTAATGGAAATGTTTGGAAAGATGGCTGAAAAATACTGCCCGAATGCAGTATTCCTTAACTATTCCAATCCTATGGGTATGTTAAGCGGCTATATGGAACGTTATTGTAATGTCCAGTTTGTAGGACTGTGTCATAGCGTACAGGTGGCAGTTCCAAAGCTGTTTGCAGGACTGGGAATGGAATATGATTCCAGAGTCCAGTGGAAGATAGCAGGTATCAACCATATGGCATGGTTGCTGGAAGTATCCAAAGACGGAGTAGACCTTTATCCGGAAGTAAAACGCCGTTCCAAAGAACAGGGTTATCCGGAAAATGATAAGGTCCGTCATGAGATCATGCACCGCTTCGGCTATTATGTAACAGAGTCCAGCGAGCATAATGCAGAGTATATGCCATACTTTATCAAGGATAAATATCCGGAGCTGATCGAACGGTTTAATATCCCATTAGATGAGTATCCAAGAAGATGTATCCGCAACATTGAAGAGTGGGCAAAGATGAGAGAAGACCTGATCAATTCACCGGATCTGACCCATGAAGAGTCCAGAGAGTATGCGGCAAAGATCATTAATTCTATTGTTAATAACAAGCCATTTAAGTTTGGTGGAAATGTGATCAACCATGGTCTGATCCCGAACTTGCCATCCAATGCCTGCGTAGAGGTGCCTTGTATGACTGATGCTTCCGGAATTGCTCCTGTTTATGTAGGAGAGCTTCCAGAGCAGTTAGCGGCATTAAACCGCACTAATATCAATGTGCAGCTGATGGCCATTGAAGCAGCAAGGACAAAGAAAAAGGATGCCGTTTACCAGGCAGTTATGCTGGATCCTCATGTGGCAGCTGAGTTATCTATGGATGATATTGTCAGCATGTGTGATGATCTGTTTGAAGCACACAAAGACTGGATGCCGGAATATAATTGATTTGTCATAAAGAAAAAAGTGAGCAGAACAGGGGGAGAAAGCGTGGATGCTTTCTCCCTTTTGAGTTATGTGGCATGTGAAAGAACCTGCAAAAGCAGGTGGATCAGATGTCTGCAAGAAGGAGATGAGAGCGATGAAACAAAGAGATGTGTCTGTGTGGCAGGAAGAACGTGCTAAAGAGTTTTGTGAAGAATGGTATAAAACACAGGTGAAAAAGGATCATAAGATCGTAGTCATTGATGATGATCCTACGGGAACACAGACTGTTCATGATGTTCCTGTGTATACAGCTTATGACCTGGAGCATATAAGAAAAGGCTTTAAGGAAGAAACTCCTTTGTTTTATGTGCTGACTAATTCCAGAAGTTTAAAGCAGAAAGAGACAGAAAAACTGCATCTGCAGTTGGGAAGAGATATTGCACAGGCTGCAAAAGAGAGCGGTAAGACCTGTACTGTGATCAGCCGGGGAGATTCTACCTTAAGAGGTCATTATCCACTGGAAACACAGTGCTTAAAACAGGCGATGGAAGAAATCAGTGGGGAAAAGATAGACGGGGAGATCATTGCGCCTTTCTTTTTAGAAGGGGGACGGATCACAGCAGGAGATATCCACTATGTAGTGCAAAAGGACGGGGAAATGGTTCCGGCTGGCGAGACAGAGTTTGCGAAAGATAAGACTTTTTCCTATCATGCTTCGGATCTGAAAAAGTGGATCGAAGAGAAGACCGCAGGAAAGGTAAAGGAAGAAGATGTGCTTTCCTTTTCTTTGGAAGATCTGCGGAATGGTACACCGGAAAAGATCGCAGACCGCCTGAAGATGTATGTGATTTTGGAAAGGTGATCGTAAATGCAGTCTGCTATGAGGACATGATTGCTTTTGCACGTGGTTATGAGCTGGCTTTAGAGAGAGGAAAACGCTTTATTTTCCGCAGTGCGGCAGCTGTACCAAAGGTACTTGGGCGGATCACAGACCAGCCCCTGCTTACAAGAAGGGATATGATCCGTGAAAAAACAAAGGCAGGGGGACTTATTGTCGCCGGTTCTCATGTAAAGAAGACCACAGACCAGTTAAAATGTTTGTTAGAAGATAAAAACAGAGTGGCAGTGGAGTTTAACCAGCATCTGATCCTGGATCATGAGAAGATGGAAAATGAGTTTTCTCGTGTCATGGGACTTGTAAACCAGTCCATTAAGGAAGGACGGACAACGGTGGTCTATACCAGAAGAGAACGTCTGGACTTAAATACAGGAAATGCAGAGGACGAATTAAAGATTGCAACAGATATTTCCAGGTATCTTACAAGAATCGTGGAGGAATTAAAGGTAAAACCTGCCTTTATTGTTGCAAAGGGTGGTATTACATCCAGTGATATTGGCGTAAAGGGCCTTAAGATTAGTAGAGGCTGGGTCTTAGGACAGATCCGTCCGGGTATTCCTGTATGGGAGGCAGATGAAAATAGCCGTTTTCCGGGGATCCCCTATGTAGTATTCCCTGGAAATGTAGGAAATGAAGAAGATCTGAAAAAGGTGGCAGAGATCATGGAAGCGAAGAAAAAGCCGATAGTGGCAGTGCTTTTAGGAGATGGAAGCGGAGTTGGACCGGAGTTAGTGGTAAAACTGGCAGATAAAGGAGTTTTGGCTAGTTGTGGGAAGCCATTGATCCTTGGAAATGTAAAATTATGGGAAAAAGCAGTAGCGGAGTTTGCTCCGGGGCTGAAATGGCAGCAAGTGGAAAAAGCAGAGGAAGCAGATTGGTTCAAGGGAATCCCAGTGCTTTCTGTAGGAGAGCAGGAGCCGGATCGCTTTACCATAGGGCAGGTAAATGAAATATGCGGTAAGTCCTGCATTGAAATGATCCAATGTGCGGTAGAGCTTTATAAAAAAGGCCTAGTAAAAGGCGTATGTTATGCTCCTTTAAATAAAGGTGCCATGAAACGGGCCCACAATCCGGTTGCAAGTGAAACAGAACTGTTTGCGTTTCTTTTGGGGCAGAAAAAGGGATACGGTGAGATCAATATGTTAGATAATGTATGGACCACTCGTGTGACCAGTCATATCCCGGTATCGGAGATAAGTAACAATCTTACAGAAGAAGGAATCTTAGAATCTATTGAACTGGCATACCGTACCTTAAAACAGGCCGGTTATGAGACACCTGAGATTGGTGTGGCAGCTTTAAATCCACATGGAGGAGAAGGGGGACTTTGCGGAAAAGAAGAGATCACAGTGATCGGACCGGCAGTAAAAGCGGCTGAAAAGATGGGAATCCATGCCAAAGGGCCATTCCCTGCAGATACTCTGTTTAAACAGGCTTTTGACGGCAGATTCAATGCTGTAGTTACTATGTACCATGATCAGGGACAGATCGCTCTTAAATTAAAGGGATTTGAGCGGGGGATCACCATTGGAGGCGGATTAAGACTTCCGGCAACGACTTGTGCTCATGGCACAGCACATGATATTGCATGGAAGGGAATTGCTTCTACGCAGTCTTTAGAGAATGCTTACCGCACGGTGTGCAGGATGGCAGAGAATGTGTAAGATACCAGAGGAAAAAGTTCAAAAATCTGACGCAAGCTTGCTTGCAGGAGGATTTTTGACCCCAACATCATGTATAAAAGTAAAAAACGAACTGACAGCGTGTTAGAGGGATCGGTATATTGGATAATAGAAAAAACAGCCGGGCACTATGCCACGGCTGTTTTTTGGGAAAACGTATTTTTGTAAATATGAAGGAAATAAATGATCTCTGCCACTGCTGTGATGGTCCAGGAGAAGACATAAAGCAGATACAGGGAAGGAATAGTTTTAAAGTAGGCAAATACAGTGTAGACCCAGATAACACGGAATACGCAGGATCCCATGATAACGATGAGCATGGGGGCAAAGCTTTTGCCTAAAGCTCTGGAAGCTGCGATAGTGCAGTCCATAAAAGCAGATACACCATAGGAAAAGCCCATGATGGTAAGGCGTTTAAGACCGGCTGCAATAACATCAGGATCTGCTGTAAACAGGGATAAAAACTGGGTGCCAAAGGCAACTAAGGCAAGTCCCATAGCCATTCCGATCCCAAAGGAATAGGCAAGGCTGATGAGGTAACTTTTCAGCACCCGGTCGCGTTTTCCTGCGCCTAAGTTCTGGCTCATAAAGCTTGCGCAGGCTGTGTAAATGGCTGCCATTACATCATAGATCAGGGCATCTGCATTAGTAGCAGCAGAATTTCCTGCAACCATAGTAGCACTGAAGGAGTTGACACCTACCTGGACGAACAGGTTTGCAAGGGCAAAAATAGCGTTTTGAAAGCCGGATGGGATACCGATCTTTAAGATATCCACAGTTTTTGACGGGTCAAGATGAAGTTTGGATAAATGTAATTTGTAATCCGCATTAATGCGGAACAGGTCACGCAGGATCAGTCCTGCAGAAACATACTGGGACAAGGCGCTGGCTGCTCCTACACCGGCTACATCCATGTGGCAGATGATAACGAAAAACAGGTTCATGATCACATTTAAAATACCTGCGATCAGCAGATAACGCAGAGGCCGTGCAGTATCACCGGCAGCACTGAAAATGGCATTACCGCAGTTGTAAATGGCCAGAGCAGGCATTCCGAGGAAGTAGATCCTAAGATACAGTACAGAGCCATCAATCAGTTCTTCCTTTGTTTTTAAAAGCTCTAATACCGGATGGGCAAAGCACACTCCAAATAACAGAAGGAGCAGACCGCTTGCAATGCTGACGATCAGTGAAGAGTGCACTGTATGGGAAAGTGCCTGTTTCTTTCCAGCACCCAGATACAGGGCCGTAAGTACATTGATACCACCGGAAAGACCAATGAGGAAGCCGGTAAACATAGTTACCAGAATGGTAGTAGATCCTACAGAGCCAAGGGCCAATGGACCGGCAAAACGTCCTACTACAGCAATATCCGACATATTAAAAAGAACCTGAAGGATATTGGAAAGTATCAAAGGGATGCTGAAGATAAAAATATTTTTCCAAAGTGATCCCTGAGTCAGGTCTCCAGATGGCTTTTTCATAAGAAAATTCTCCATTCGTAAAATTTAATTTTTAAATAAAAGAATTGCGGGAGTGCAAAGCACGTAGCAATTCGGTATCAGAGGGGTCAAAAAATCTTTTGACCCTAACATCATAAAATTTTGCAAAGATAAAAAAAGACCCATAACATAGGCTATACCTGTGTTATCAGCACTAACCCCAGTATAGCATATAGGGATATTGTGTACAAGAGATGGAAAAATAAAAAAAATTCAAAAAAGGTATTGCAAAACTGAAAAAACTGTGCTATATTATAACACGTGCTGCGGGAGTGCTGGAATTGGCAGACAGGCAAGACTAAGGATCTTGTGGTTGCATGATCGTGTGGGTTCAAGTCCCATCTCCCGCACTGGTACTTAAAAGTGCCGTGCTTAATTAAATAAGCAAATGCAGAAGTGGCGGAATTGGCAGACGCGCACGGTTCAGGTCCGTGTGGTAGTAATACCTTGAGGGTTCGACTCCCTTCTTCTGCAGGACTTAAACAGGAGCTTGGAAACAGGTTCCTGTTTTTTCGTTGTCGGATATATTGAGAATGCACCAGTGACCTGTTATCTGATCTACATAAATGATTTTTTCTGTGCTGGCACGGGAAGTTGCTGTATTCAAATGCGAAGCCAAGGCAAATTCCGTTGCTGATCATGCAATGAATGAAATAGTAACGAATTTAAAAACTGTATGTTCTCTCGGAATCTTTCTGTACCTGATTTTGTGAGAAGATTTTTTGTCAGTTGTGCCCAAATTTCTGAGGCGTACGCGGTGCGTACGGTGATGAAATTCGGGTGCGACTGGCGAAAAATTGGCCACAAAGGCAGATGCAGGAAAGACTCCGAGAGGACATCTGGTGCATAGGGGGTATGAAAAATGGATTTTTATAAAAGACTGGGGATCGTATGTCGGGCAATTCCCAAAGGAAAAGTCATTACTTATGGACAGGCAGCTCTTTTATGCGGTTTCCCAAAGAATGCCAGACAGGTAGGATACGGGTTAAAAAAAGAGCTGGCAGGTGAAGTGCCAGCTTATAAGGTGGTAAACAGCAAAGGGATTCTTTCCGGTGCAGCTTCTTTTGATTATCCGGACCTTCAGCGTCTTCTATTAGAAGAAGAGGGAGTGGAAGTGTCCATGGATAACCAGGTGGACCTGAAACAATATGGATGGAAAAACACACTGGAAGAGGCGGAAGCCTTTGCAGAAGAGTTTTGCAGACTGAAAATTTAAAATTCATCTTCCAGCGCCGGGATTCGCAGGGTAACTTCTGTTCCCTGACCAGGTACGCTGGTAAAGGAAAGGCCGTATTTGCTTCCGTAAAGGCTTTTCAGGCGCAGGTTAGTATTTGATACCCCTATGTGTCTTGATGAGGATCCTACAACAGCCTGTGTGTGCTCATCTAAAAGGGAATCCAGCTTTTCCGGTGGGATTCCGGCTCCGTCATCAGAGATAATGAATACGATATCATTTCCTTCTTTCCATCCTGTGAGCAGGATGGTCCCTTTTTTCTCTTCCTTCATCATAATGCCATGAAGTAGCGCATTTTCTACAATAGGCTGAAAGGTAAGCCTTGGAATAGAAAAACTGTCAAGCTCCGGAGGTACATCGGCAATAAATTCCGCACAGTCGTTATAACGCATATTTTGAAGCTGCATATAAAGGGTTACATGGGTCACTTCGTCATGTACTGTGCTGATCAGATCCCGGCTCCCGAGGGTCAGACGGTAAAAACGGGTAAGAGCCTGGATAGCCTCAGTTACCTTTTCGCTTTGTCCGGACTGGGAAAGCCAGTTGATCATATCCAGTGTATTGTAAAGAAAATGAGGATTGATCTGTGCCTGAAGTGCCCTAAATTCCGCATTCCGCAGTTCTTTTGCAGCTTTTTCTTCATAGTCCATCAGATGATTGATCTCAGCTGTCATATAATTATAAGTTCCGGATAATACACCGATCTCATCGTTTCCGGCATCAGAAAGTTCCAAAGGCTCCGGCCGTCCTTTTCGTATGGTTTCCATCTGCAGTGCTACACCGATGATACGGTCAGCGATTGATTCAGACAGTTTGTAGGCGATGAAAAGGGCAAATAATGCGATCATGCCATAGGTGACGGCAAAATTAGATACAACAGAGTGGCCTATACCAGCCACCTGGTCTCTGGGGATCAGGGAACACATATACCAGTCTGTATTTTTTAATGGGAAGCAGGCAGTATAGGCAGAAAATTCCCCGTAGTTTACCAGTTGAAACTGTCCGCAGGCTGATGGGTCAGATTGTAAAGCCTGGATCGCCAGGTTATTTGAAAATAGAGATGGATCAGAAGCAGATATCAGATCCAGGTCATCATTTATAAGAAAAGAAAATTCATCTTTTATAGTAGAATCTTTTTTTAAGATCTCTTCAAATGCATCTTCAGAGAAATAAATGGCAGAGTAGGCAGCAATGGATTCTGGATCGCCATCATAGGAACGGTAAAAAATAGGCTTGATATAGGCGAGAGGACCATGTTCCGTTACCTCTTTTTCAGAAAGATCGACTTTAGGAACAAAAAGCTGGGATGCTCCTGTTGTTTCAAAGTGTTTTAACCATGGACTGGAAACTTGGGAAAGAGGCAGGAACAGCTTCTGGGTATCAGTATTAAACTGTTCAAGTTTATGGTAGGTGCGGTCATCATAGTAAAAGGTTACAGATTCGATGAGAGAGTGGTCTGTAAGGGTATCTGCCAGGCGTAACAGGTTATTTATTTTATTTCTGGATGGTATCAGGCTCTGGGCCTGGGCGTTTGAAATGTCAAACATATCCCGGATCACATAAGAAGAATTCAGCGTGTCAGAAGCATGGGTCACATGGGATACCAGATTTTCCGCAGACAGCACAGACTGGGAACTTAAGGCCTGCTCAGAACGGAGGGCATCATCTATGACAATGCGGAAAATATTTAAAAATAGAAAGCAGATGAGGACGGCTGTAGGCAACAGAAAAAGGATGGTATGGGATACCACCAGCTTTTTCTTTAAACGCATGTCATAAATATAATAATGAAGGATCCGGTCAAAAAAGTTCATTAAAGCATCTTCTCCCTGTATTCAGATGGTGAAAGCCCTACGATCTTGCGAAAGGCTTTACTGTAATAATTTCCGTCACTGTAGCCTACTTTTGCAGAAATATCTGTGATCTTATAAAGAGGATCACTTAAAAACTGTTTGGACATTTTAATGCGGTAATCGGTAAGATACTGGTTTAAGGTCTGACCGGTTTCGCTTTTAAATAAAGTACACACATAAGCAGGAGATAAATGTACATGTTCACTGATATCAGGTACTGACAGAGATGGAACAGCATAATTGTGATGCAGGTATTCCTTGATCTGGAATACCACCGGGTTTTCATCTTTGTTTGAGAGCAGGCGCTCAAAATACAGCTTTATTTTTTCACAGAAGAACTGATGAAGTGTTTTTAAAGCTGCACAAGCCATGATCCCTTCCCAGATAGATTCGGATTCCAGACCTTCTCTCTGCCACAGGGAGATATGGTTAGACATACTGATCTCATCTAATTTCACCAGATACTTAAAATACAGGTCACGGACCTGGCTGGAGGAGATTGCCGGGCTGTTGTGTACAGACTGATAGAAATGATCGGCGCAAGCAAGGGCAGCTTCTTCATTTTTATTGGTAAGTGCCACAGTCAGATCCATCGTGATATCTGTAAGAGGCTGGTTGGCGACCTCGTTTTCTGTTTCCATTAAAAGAGTATCAGGGTCATGGAAGAAGCTTCGCTTTAAAAGTTCTCTTGCAGTTTCAAATGAGAAAGAAGCACGCTTAAATCCCAAAACCGCAGGTCCCATGGAGAGGAAGAAGGAAGTCAGTCCTTTAAAACGGTCTTTAAGGTCTGTGGCACAGTTGATCAAAATGGTCTTTTCAGGTTTTTCATTGCTGCAGATAAAATAGATGATAAAACGGTCTGTTTTAACAAAATCAAGGGCCTGAAATCCTTTTTGTGCCAGATATTCCTGAAAGCTGTGCTGTATTTCGTTGATATGTCCAGAAGGCAGTTCAGATACTGGGGTAAGGCAATCCAGGATCAGAGCTGTAAAATAAGAATTTTCCCCTACAGGAGGTTTTAACTGTGCTCCGATCACAGGAGCCTGTTCGTCTGGGTCTGCTTCTGTTAAAAGCTGTGCCAGCTGGGATCGCAGATTGTATTCGTGCATCCATTTGGCATTCAGAGAAGCATAAATGGACTTGTACTGGCGGATGCCTTCGGATAAGGCTTCTGTAAGTTCGTTCATATCAAGAGGCTTATCTACGTAGCTGACAGCTTTTAACTTAATAGCTGCTTTTAGGTATTCTTTATCAGAATAAGCACTCATAAACAGGATAATGGCATTGGGGAGCACTTTAAGTATCTCCTCGGCCATTTCCACGCCGCTCATGCGGGGCATGCGCACGTCTGTAAGGATCAGGTCCGGCTTTTCCTTTAAGGCAATTTTAAGGCCATGTATGCCGTCGTCGGCCAGGAAAGTCTGATGAATCCCCAGTTTTTCTAAGGGAAGGGTTTTTAAAATACCTTCACGGGTCAGTTTTTCGTCATCAACGATCAATAATTTCATAGGATTTATTACTCCACATTCAAAATCAAAAAATATTACCGTATATGATAGGATTTTACCATGGAATCCAAAAAAAAGGAATGTTATCATAAAAACATCCAAAAGATAACCTGCACAGCCGGGACCTGGCTTATTGTAAGCCACATCCCCAAGAGGTACCGGCTGTGATATTTTTTATATACGATCAGGAGGAACCGAAAATGCAGAAGATTGAGTTAAAATTCGACCAGCCAGAAGAGATCATTGATTTTGTACGTATTATGAACCGTTATGAGTACGATGCAGATGTTAAATACGGCAGCATGGTAGTAGATGCCAAGTCTATCGTAGGTGTTTTATCCCTTGCACGTTCCAAGACTGTAGAAGTGATCCTTCATACAGATGAGTGCCAGAACCTTTTAGATGAGATCGCACAGTTTGCAGCATAGGTAAAATATTGAGATTTAATTAAAAAACGATTTTTAGAAGGGACTTTTTCCAGGTGACTGGAGAGAGTCCTTTTTGTAATGGTACACGGTCAGGCACTTTTGAAACCAGTATACAGCGCCATGATGTAATGGCTGGGAGGATTTGCCAACAGGACCGGGCGATATGAAAAAATATAGACAATGATAAGGGAATGTTTTATACTTGTTATTAGAAGATACAGGAGGAGAACAGTTATGATAGAGTGCCAGCCAGGTATTTATGAGGTTCTTCTGGAAACGGACCGGGGGGTTACAAATAAGATCAATATTTTTATAATTCCGGGAAACAAGGGCGGGAGAAGTTTGATGATCGATACCGGCTTCCGGGATGAAAGATGTTTAAAAACGATGGAAAGTGTTTTAGAGGAACTGGGGATTGCTTATGAAAATCTGGACGTGTTCATGACTCATAAACATCATGATCATTCTGGTCTGGCAAGTATCTACGCAGACCGCGGTGCGACTATTTATATGAATCCTTTAGAGGAACGCCATCCATATGACTGTCTGTTTTACAGTTCCGGAAATACAGATCCACTGGTGCAGGCAAAAGTCCTTCATAGAGTGGGAGTGACAGAGGAGGGAACACCGCAGATATGGGATATGTTTGAACAGGTGCGCAAGGAAGTGGAAAATCACAGCGGCTGGATGTATGAAGTACAGGATTTCCCTTATAAGCCTATTGGCCCTGGTGAAGTACTCAGATATGGGGATTATACCTTTGAAACGGTAGAGCTAAAGGGACATACCTTTGGACAGCTGGGACTTTTTGATAAGGAGAATAAGATATTTTTCTGTGCTGATCAGGTGATTGATGGAATTGTACCGATTGTTGCAACAACATATCCGGATGAACATCTTCTAAAGGGATATTTTGCTTCCATGGAGCGGTTCAAGCATGAGTTTAGTGATTGTTTGTTGTTTCCTGCCCACGGAAAGCACATTACAGATCCAAAAAGAGTAGTAGGAAGAATCGTATTTTCTTATCTGGATAAAATGGAGATCGTTCATAATATCCTGGAACACAGCAGACGGCCAAAAACCATTCGTGAGATCGCATCTATTGCCTATGGCATGCCCCAGCTGCCAAAGGATACGGATGAATTTATTAAATTAAAAATGGTCATGAGCAAGTGTTTTTCTTGTCTGGAATATCTTCGGGATGAAGATTTTGCAGTCAGGGAAGAGAAAAACGGTACTTTTTACTGGAGACCATAAATGCAAAAATAAAAGTAAAAGCAGCAGTGAAAATAGAAGTGAAAACAGAAGAAAAATCAGAATGTGTGTAAAAAAATACTTGCAAATCCATAAAAATGGAGTATAGTTACTTAAAAATAACTATAAAACAACATAAGAAAGCAGAGTAGGTTTATGTGCGTTAAGTGCCGGCTGAACAGGGAGTTGTCAACCAGACGAAAGGGGCAGTTTTTGAAACTGTTCCTGCGGTACATGAGCCGCATCCCGCTGCATCAGAGAAAATCTTGATTATCTCCGATTGTAGTATGAGGTATCTGCAAAGGAGGTAATTTTTTTATGGAAAGATTAGCAACTTTGTTTACCGGTTCCTTCAGACAGTTAAGACAGGTAAAGACCGTTACGGTCTGCGCCATGTTAGGAGCTATTGCCATTGTATTAGGTTCTTTAAGCATTGAGCTTGGAAGTACCCTTCGCATTGGTTTTTCAGGCATTCCCAATGAGATTGTTCATATGCTGTTTGGACCGGTGGTAGGAAGTGTTTTTGCAGGCGCTATGGATATTTTAAAATATCTTATCAAGCCTACAGGGGCATTTTTTCCGGGCTTTACTTTGATCGCCATGCTTGCAGGCCTGATCTACGGCAGTTTTTATTATAAGAAAGAATTAAGCTTCTGGCGGGTGCTTGCTGCTCATGTAGTAGTGGCGATCATATGTAATGTGATCCTTAATACCTGGTGCCTGTCTATTCTTTATGGAAAGGCATTTTCAGTACTTCTTCCGGCGAGATTAGTAAAGAATGCCATTATGTGTCCTATTGATGCTTTTATTTTCTATAATATTGCAAAAGTTTTAGATGTGACAGGTATTTTTAAGCTTGTGAAAGAAGAAAAAAAATAATATAGCTAAGATACTTCTAATAGTGGGAAGGTCTGGAGTTTTGAATACTTCAGGCCTTTTTTTCATATATTGGAATAACGCATTTTATGATGTACTTTCAGATTTTGAGAGTACATTGGATAGTAAGGAGAATGGATCATGGATCTTAATGTGAGCCAGTTTCTTTCACCAGGGAGAAAAGAATTTATCAAAGGGACTCTGCTTCTTACCGGAGCTGGGCTTTTCTGCCGTATTTTAGGCTTTTTTTACAGGATCTATATGTCACGTACCATCGGGGCAGAAGGTCTGGGGCTTTATAATATGATCCATCCTTTTTTCAGCATTGCCTTTGCCTTATGTGCAGGCTCCATCCAGACGGCATTGTCCCAGTATGTGGCTGCTAACCGTAAGAAAGGCTGGTCTATTTTTTTATGTGGCCTGGCTTTGTCATTAAGCCTTTCGGTGATCCCTGTTTTGCTGCTATGCAAAGGGAAAATATTTCTGGCTTCTAATGTTCTTTCAGAGCCTCAGGCGGCCAGGTATCTGCCGGTATTGGCAGTTTCTGTACCATTTGCCTGTCTTCACGCCTGCATTAATGGCTATTATTATGGAATGAACAAGGCACATATTCCTTCTTTTTCACAGATCGCAGAGCAGATGATCCGTATGGGTGCTGTGTGGCTGCTGGTCATATATCTGGAAAAAAATGGTAAACCTGTGACTGTGGGACTGGCGGTAGAAGGGCATGTGATCGGGGAAATGGCTTCAGCGGCGTTTACATTTCTGGCGCTGCTTCTGGTGCCGCCCCAGAAGGGGGAGAGAGAAGGGGGTAAAGAGAGAAAAAATCTGGTCCCAATCCTGACTCTGGCTCTTCCTCTCATGGGAAACCGCCTGGTGTTAAATCTTCTTGGAAGCGCAGAAGCAATATTGATCCCCAGCCGCCTTATTGATCATGGTCTTACCAACAAAGAGGCATTATCCGTATACGGGGTACTTACCAGTATGGCACTGCCATTTATCCTGTTTCCATCAGCGATCACTAATTCCATGGCAGTTCTTTTGCTTCCGTCAGCTGCCAGAGCCCAGGCAATGAAGGAGCAGGGACGCATTTCTACCATGGCAGCATTATCTTTTAAATGCAGCTGTTATATGGGGATCTTATGCATCGGTATTTTTACAAGGTTTGGGAAAAACCTGGGAACAATGATCTTTCGCAGTGAACTTTCCGGGTCTTTTATCACGGTCTTATGCTGGCTATGCCCTTTTATGTATCTGGCCACTACCATGGGAAGCATACAGAACGGTCTTGGAAAAACAGGAACTACATTTTTACAGAACATAGTAGCTATGGGGATTCGCCTGGCCTTTGTGCTTTTTGCAGTTCCCGTTTTTGGGATCCGTGGATATTTATGGGGATTTCTGGTCAGTGAACTGTTTCTGGCTTTTTTGTGCTGCATATCTGTAGGAAGACAGGCGGATTTTCAATGCAATATGATAGAATGTCTTTTAAAGCCGGGCTTTGCCCTTTTTATCAGCATGGGGATCGACAGGGCCTTTTGCGCAGCAATCCCTGTAACCGGTTCTGTTGTGGCAATAGTATTACGTATGGGCATCATAACAGCCTGTTATGGTATGTTTTTAGGGATGATCCTGCGGTAAAAGGGAGATAAACCAACTAACTTTGTATGAAATTAAAACAATCGGGTATTCACATTGAGTTTCCTGGAATACTATGCTATAGTAAAAGGCAGCAAAATAGTTTATAAACGGGAAATGCCCGAAAGCTTTTAGAATGTTAAGAAAGGCGGTAAGATTTATTATGGAAAAACTGATTTATCTTGATAATGCAGCCACTACCAAAACAAGGCCGGAGGTTGTGGAAGCAATGCTTCCTTATTTTACAGAATATTATGGAAATCCTTCTTCTGTGTATACATTTTCAGCAGAGAGCAAAAAGGCAGTTACAAATGCAAGAGAGATCATTGCAAAGTCTTTAGGTGTGAAAACCAATGAGATTTACTTTACAGCAGGCGGAAGCGAATCTGACAACTGGGCACTGGTTGCTACAGCAGAGGCTTACAGTGCAAAGGGCAAGCATATCATCACCAGCAAGATCGAGCATCATGCCATTCTCCATACCTGTCAGTATCTGGAAAAGAGAGGTTATGAGGTAACTTACCTGGATGTAGATGAAAATGGTGTTGTAAAATTAGATGAATTAAAGAAAGCAATCCGTCCGGATACCATTTTGATCTCTATTATGTTTGCGAACAATGAGATCGGAACCATTGAGCCTATTAAGGAGATCGGTGAGATCGCAAAGGAACATGGTATTTTGTTCCATACTGACGCTGTGCAGGCTTATGCCCATGTGCCGATCAATGTAGATGAGTGTCATATTGATATGTTAAGCTCCAGTGGCCATAAGTTAAACGGACCAAAGGGAATCGGCTTTTTGTACATCCGTACTGGTGTAAAGATCCGTTCCTTTATCCACGGCGGAGCCCAGGAGCGTAAGCGCCGTGCAGGTACTGAAAATGTTCCTGGTATCGTAGGATACGGAAAAGCAGCCCAGATCGCTATGGAAACCATGGATGAGCGTATTGCAAAAGAGACTCAGTTAAGAGATTATCTGATCAAGCGTGTGACAGAGGAGGTTCCATTTACCAGAGTCAACGGTTCCAGAACCAACCGTCTGCCAAACAATGTAAACTTTGCATTCCAGTTTATTGAAGGTGAGTCTTTACTGATCAAGTTAGATATGGCTGGTATCTGCGGTTCCAGCGGTTCTGCATGTACTTCCGGTTCCTTAGATCCGTCTCATGTACTGTTAGCTATCGGATTGCCTCATGAGATCGCACATGGTTCCCTGCGTCTGACATTAAGTGAAGAGAACACTATGGAAGAAATGGATTATGTAGTAGACCAGATCAAGGAAATCGTATCTTACTTAAGAGGCATGTCTCCGCTGTATGAGGACTATATGAGACGCACAAAAGAAAAATAAGCGGCTGCATTAGCAGACATTTATTTTTCTTGTGCGCTCAACGAACAGCCCGCCTGCGCCAGCAGGCAGTAGAGCGCGTCAGCGCGGGGCTGTGAGTGGATTTATGAGACGCACAAAAGAAAAATAAGTATAGGTAAACAGCCCGCCTGCGCCAGCAGGCAGCGAAGCGTGCCAGCGCGGGGCTGTGAGTGGATTTACAAATATAATCAACCAAATATCAGGAGGAATTTTTTCATGTATTCAGAAAAAGTAATGGACCATTTTCAGCATCCCAGAAATGTGGGAGAAATAGAAGACGCCAGCGGCGTAGGAACAGTAGGAAATCCAAAATGTGGTGACATCATGCGTATCTACTTAGATATTGATGAGAACCAGATCATCCGTGACGTAAAGTTTAAGACTTTCGGCTGCGGCGCTGCTGTTGCAACCAGCAGTATGGCTACTGAATTAGTAAAAGGAAAGACAGTTCAGGAAGCAATGGAAGTTACCAATAAGGCAGTTATGGAAGCATTAGACGGACTTCCGCCAGTAAAGGTACATTGTTCTCTGTTAGCTGAGGAGGCTATTCACGCAGCTTTATGGGACTATGCCCAGAAAAACGGTATTAAGATCGAAGGACTGGAGCAGCCTAAGGAGAATATTGGAGAAGAGGAAGAAGAGGAAAACTATTGAGCAGAAAAGTAGTAGTAGGCATGTCAGGAGGAGTTGACTCCTCCGTGGCAGCTTGGCTGTTAAAAGAACAAGGTTACGATGTGATCGGCGTGACCATGCAGATATGGCAGGATGAGGATACCGAGGTTCAGGAGACTGAGGGGGGCTGCTGCGGCTTAAGTGCCGTAGATGATGCCCGCCGTGTTGCCATGGACATTGGTATCCCTTATTATGTTATGAATTTTAAAAATGAGTTCCGTAAACAGGTTATGGATTATTTTGCGGCAGAATATATGGCAGGACGTACCCCAAATCCATGTATTGCCTGCAACCGTTATGTAAAATGGGAGTCCCTGCTGCGCCGCAGTCTTTCTATTGGCGCAGAATATATTGCCACCGGTCATTATGCAAGGATTGAAAAGCTGCCAAATGGCAGATATGCTATAAAAAAGTCAGTGACAGCGGAAAAGGACCAGACCTATGCCCTTTACAACCTGACCCAGGACCAGCTTTCCCATACTTTGATGCCTGTAGGAAATTATTACAAGGATGAGATACGTGATATGGCAGAGAAACTGGGACTTCCTGTAGCTTCCAAGCCGGACAGCCAGGAGATCTGTTTTATCCCGGATCATGATTATGCATCCTTTATTGAAGAATATACAGGAAAGACCATGAAACCAGGCAATTTCGTAGATCTGGATGGAAATGTGCTGGGCCGCCATAAGGGGATTTCCCACTATACTGTAGGACAGAGGAAAGGCCTGAACCTGGCTATGGGATATCCTGTTTTTGTTGTAGCGATCCGCCCGGAGACCAATGAAGTAGTCTTAGGAAATGGACAGGACGTATTTACAGATGTAGTCCGCTGTAATAAGTTAAACTGGATGGCACTGGATGGAGTTGGTGAAGAAGAAGTTTCTGTAAATGCCAAGATCCGCTACAGCCACAAAGGTGCACCATGTAAGATTCGCCGTATTGGAGAAGATATGGTGGAATGCCGTTTTGATGAGCCGGTACGTGCTGCAACACCGGGACAGGCTGTAGTATTTTACCAGGGTGATCATGTAGCAGGCGGGGGAACTATTTTATGAGAAAGCAGAGAGAAAAAGTAAGTATAAAAGCAGCTGCCCTTCTTCTGGGAGCAGCCCTTTTAACAGGGGGATGTTCCGGGTATCAGTCCAGTGAAGAACTGAGAAAGGGTGCGGAAAATGTACAGGCAGAGACGGTAAATGGTTCTGGAAACGGCGCAGAAGGTGTTTCCGGATCAGAGAACGCACCAGATAACAGTGCGGTTGGAGAAAACGGAGAAGCTTCCGGTGAAAATGCCAGTGGGCCAACTGCCCAGATCATCCAAAGCGAAACAGCCCGCACTGCAGCGCCGGCACCGGAGTTTAAAGAGGTTTCTGATACGGTTTATGTAAAGTCGGAGGGGGGCAGTGTCCGTGTACGCTCTTCCTGTGATACTTCCGTGGATGATAACATTATAGCAAATGTTGGAAATGCAACGAAACTTAAGCGCACTGGTACCAGCCAAAAGTGGGACAGAGTGGAATATGAGGGAATGACAGTTTATATTTCTTCGGATTTTGTGACTACCGAAGTGCCGAAGGAACCAGAAACAACAGCTGCAGCAGCTAACGTATCTGCAGATGGCCAGGTAACATTAAACTCTTCCTGGAAATATGCGGACTATGCAAAAATCAAGTCCGGAGCAGCAGTTCTTTACCGTACCACAGCTTCTGAAAAGAAGAATAAGGTGATTGCAGTAAATGCAGGCCATGGCACAAAGGGCGGAACTTCCGTAAAGACCCAGTGCCATCCGGATGGAACACCCAAAGTGACCGGCGGTACCACAGGAGCGGGGGCTACATCAGCAGTAGCAGTATCTACAGGAATGACGTTTTCTGACGGTACACCGGAGAGCAAGGTTACACTGGCTATGGCGAAAGTATTTAAAGATAAGCTTTTGGCAGCAGGTTATGATGTGCTGATGATCCGCGATGGGGATGATGTACAGCTGGACAATATTGCAAGAAGTGTCATCGCCAACAATGCAGCAGACTGCCATATTGCCCTTCACTGGGACTCCACCACCAGCAACAAAGGCGCTTTTTATATGAGTGTTCCAGATGTGGCTTCCTATAAGAACATGGAACCTGTAAAATCCCACTGGCAGCAGCATAATGCCCTGGGAGCAAGCTTGGTATCAGGTTTAAAGGGGGCTGGTGTGAAGATCTTTTCCGGCGGCTCCATGGCAATGGATCTGACCCAGACTTCCTATTCCACTGTGCCGTCTATTGACATTGAGCTGGGAGATAAGGCGTCTGACCATTCCCAGAGTACCTTAAATCAGTTAGGAGACGGACTGGTAGCAGGTGTGAAAGCCTATTTTGGACAGTAGGCAGATAGGTATGTAACTTTCCCGCATTATGCGGGTAAATGGTGCAGCTGCTTTGCATGAGGGATGCAAAGCCGACGATATATAGCGGAAAGGAGTTACGTCATGAGAAAGGTAAAACGTTTTACAGCAATTGTCCTTACAGCGGCTCTTTTGAGCCCGGCCACTGCTTATGCAGGCAATGTGGAAGATGCAAAAGCTCTTTATGAGCAGGTAACAGAAAAGCAGAAATCCATTACGGATATGAATGCTTATTATGATTACCAGATCCACCTTTCCGGCAGCGCCTTAGAAGGCATAGAAGATGCTGGTAACATGCGTATGGAAATGAATGTGCGCATGAACCATTTAACAGATATGGGAAATCTGCAGTACAGCAGTTACAGCCGTATTACCATGTCGGGACAGGAACCAGTGATCAGCGTTATGTATTACAAAGATGGGACCAGCTATATGGACGCAGGCGGAATGAAGATCAAATATCCTATGGATCTGTCCAAAATGGCAGAACAGATCAGCAGCCAGACATTCTTATTAGCTTCAGGACAGGAGCAGGAAGAATTGCTGACGGATTTCCGTTTATGGACAGAAGGGGATAACCAGGTAGTCGGCTTTGTGATCCAGGGCGATAAGATGACCGATTACATGGGTCAGGTATTAAATGGTCTGGGAATGGGAAGCTCTCTGCTTTCTGGAAGCGGCGTGAACATGAAATTTTCAGACATTCCATGTGAATATGTAGTAGATTCCAATGGTGACTGTATTAAGATACGTATGAAGATGAACATGGGAATGAATGTGGACGGAAAGACCGCAAACATTGACATGGACGGAGATGTGGGAATCGCAGATCCAGGCAGTCCTGTTGAGATCAATTTTCCAAATTTAAGCGAATATAAGGATATGGCAGAGGCTTTTGCAAGATAAAAAAGTCTGGTGATTGCGTCCTTTCAGGGAATGTGGTACAATCATATCCAATGAAGCAGATGTCCTCCTGGGAGTCTGCCGGGAGAACATAAAGCAATAAAGGAGATTAACTGGAATGAGTGAGACACCGAATACGATTACGGGCATCAAAAGAGAGCTTCTGATGCGCCTTGGACATGATGCAGATATTTTTGCCCTGATCTCTCTGTGTACAAGAGAGCCATATGTAGTCTGTGATGAGGAGACCTTTGATGATGAGGTATTCTTATTCCTGGACGAAGAAGAAGCAAAGAAAGAAGCAGCAAGACTGGCAGAGAAAAAAGTACCTGTAACTGTTGCAAAGATCAATGGAAAGGATATGCTGGTATTCTTTACCGGTCTGTATGCGTTGGGAGTAAATGCCCTGGTTGTAACAGATAAGGGCGAGAAGGCTTCCATGCAGGTAAGTGATATTGTAAAGCGTAAATCTCCGGAAGATATGCCTCAGGGAACTGTATGGGTAGAAAACCCGGCATTACATCTGACTGCAGCATATCTGGCACAGGAAATGCGCCGTCCTGCAGCTGCTGCTGATAAGGAAAGAATGGCAGAATTAAATGAAGAGCTGACTGCTGACTTTAAGAAGGGAACATTTATTTTCGCTTTGCAGAAAGAAGAAAAGGGAATCCCGTTAGTAAAATTAAAAGACGGACAGCTGTATCAGCCTGCATTTACGGATATTTTGGAATTCCAGAAATTCAACCGTGAAAATAAGATGCGTCCGGTTGTAGTAGAAGCTGCCAAGGTACCAAGTGTGCTGGCAAATGAAGCTCAGGGCATTATCTTAAATGTAATGGGTGTAAATCTGCCGCTGACTGTTTCCAGACCAAAGGCACCAGCTGCACAGATCCAGAGAACTATTCCGGTTCCGGAAGAAGCAGCAGAAGGGAAAAAGGCTGAAGAGACAGAAAACTAACTAAGTTAATAGAAAACTAACTAAGTTAATAGAGAACTGGTACAGTTATTTGCGAAACGATGTACTGGAAGAATCCACCGTATGCTGTGAGTGTATGGTGGATTTTTTTATGTTATAGATATAAATATGATGTTGTGATTAAAAGGTATTTTGCCCCATCTGATACCGAATTGCTACGTGCTTTGCACTTTCGCAATTCTAAAAACATTTGTAATCTGCTCATTTTTCTTCAAAAAATGGCTTCTTACTCATGGTTTTGGCGGGTCACAAGTTCAAAAACCTCCTGTAATGAATGGTTACAAGGAGATGTCATGGCTGAACCGTAACAATGGATTGACAGTAACTGATTTGACATATCGACTATAAACGCTTCCTGTGGTATAATGTGCTGATATCATGAATATACAGGAGGCGTTTTCATGGGCGGACAAAAGCCGGAAACAAATAAGAATAAGATCAGTGTGGGGCTGTTGGCTCATGTAGATGCGGGAAAGACCACTCTTTCTGAGGCGCTTTTATATCTTACCGGCGCGATCCGGAAAATGGGCCGGGTAGATGACCGGGACGCCTTTTTAGATACTTATGAATTAGAGCGGGAGCGTGGCATCACTATTTTTTCCAAACAGGCGGTATTTGACCTGGGAGATAAAAATATAACTCTTTTAGATACACCGGGGCATGTGGATTTTTCTGCGGAAATGGAGCGGACGATCCAGGTGCTGGATGCAGCCATTCTGGTGGTAAGCGGGGCAGACGGCGTTCAGGGGCATACAAGAACCGTATGGAGACTGTTAAAACGCCATCATGTGCCGGTATTTCTGTTTATCAACAAAATGGATCAGTCAGGCTGTGACCCGGCAGCCCTTATGAAGGATCTGAAGACTAATTTAGACGGAAATTGTGTAGATTTTGGAGGCTGGTCTGGGGAAAAAGGGGAATGGGATCCACAAAAAATACAGCCCGATGAATTTTATCAGGAATTGGCAGTCTGTGATGAAGCGGTTATGGAAGCCTATTTTGAAAATGGGATCATAAATACAGAAGAGATCAGCCAGCTGGTAGAAAACCGGAAAGTATTTCCCTGTTATTTTGGCTCTGCACTAAAATTAAAGGGTGTAAAAAAGCTGACAGAAGGTATTACACTTTATGGAAAGGGAGTGGAAACAGGAAAGGAAGAAGAACCTTTCGGTGCAAAAGTCTTTAAAATATCCAGAGACAATCAGGGAAACCGCCTGACTCATTTAAAGGTCACATCCGGCGTGCTTCATGTAAAGGATTGCTGGGGAGAAGAGGAGAAAGTAAACCAGATCCGTATTTATTCAGGAGCTAAATTTGAAAGCGTAAAAGAGGCATCAGCAGGTTGTATCTGCGCAGTGACCGGGCCGCTCCATACACATCCGGGACAGGGGATCGGCAGTGAACCGGCTTCGGAGCTGCCTATGCTGGAACCTGTGCTTACTTACCGTATCCTTCTGCCTTTTGACAGCGATGTGCATAAATGTTTACAGCAGTTTAAGCAGTTAGAAGAGGAAGAACCGGAACTTCATGTACTTTGGAATGAAGAGCTTGGGGAGATCCAGGTACAGCTTATGGGAGATGTACAGATCGAAATCTTAAAGCATATGCTGGAAGAAAGATATGGCCTGTTAGCTGGCTTTGATACTGGAAATATTGTATACAAAGAAACTATTTTAAATACAGTAGAGGGTGTGGGACATTTTGAGCCATTGCGCCATTATGCAGAGGTGCATCTGTTATTAGAACCGGGAGAGCCGGGGAGCGGACTGCAGTTTGATACTGTATGCAGCGAGGATGTGCTGGATAGGAACTGGCAGAGGCTGATCCTGACCCATTTGGAAGAGAAGCTCCACAGAGGTGTGCTTACTGGGGCTGAGATCACAGATATGAAGGTGACTCTGCTTACAGGACGTGCTCATATGAAGCATACAGAGGGCGGTGATTTCCGCCAGGCTACTTACCGGGCGCTGCGTCAGGGGCTGATGCAGGCAAAAAGCCAGTTGTTGGAGCCATTTTATGGGTTTACACTGGAACTTCCTGCTGAAAATCTGGGACGGGCCATGGCAGATATGGACCGGATGTTTGGAACTTTTGAGCCACCGGTGACTACAGAGGATGGTGTTATATTAACGGGAAAAGCACCGGTTGCCAGTCTGCGTGATTACCAGCGGGAGGTCATTGCCTATACAAAGGGCCGGGGACATTTAAATCTCTGGTTTAAAGATTATGAGCCCTGTCACAATGCAGAAGAAGTGATAGAGGCAGCAGGCTATGATCCGGAGGCAGATCTGGAAAATACAGCAGATTCTGTTTTCTGTTCCCATGGAGCAGGATATCTGGTGCCATGGTATCAGGTGAAGGAATATATGCATGTGGAAAGCCCGGTGGAGAAAATGGGCCGGAGAGTAAATGGTGAGAATGAGGCTGACGTGGATGAAGTGTCAGTTGGTAAAATAGCTGGTGGAAAACACCAGAGCAGCTCTGATCCCGGCACATCCTGGAGCGATGATAAAGAGTTAGAAGAAATTTTTAACCGCCGTTTTGGTCCTGGAAAATGGCGCAGCAGGCCGGATACCCAGAGCAGCTGCACTGCACCAAGGACAAGAAATTATTCTGCAGATAAGTCTTTAAAGGGAAAGGAAACAAAGAAACCGGAGGAGGAAGAGTATCTTCTAGTAGACGGCTATAATATTATTTTTGCCTGGGAAGAGCTGAGGGAGCTTTCAAAAGTGACGATTGACGGGGCAAGACAGAAGCTGATGGATATCCTGTGTAATTATCAGGGATATAAGAAATGTACGCTGATCCTGGTATTTGATGCTTATAAAGTGACAGGAAATACAGGGGAAGCCATAAACTATCACAACATCCATGTAGTATATACGAAAGAGGCAGAAACTGCTGACCAGTACATTGAAAAACTGGCTCATAAGATAGGCCGCCAGTATCATGTGACAGTAGCCACTTCTGACGGGCTGGAGCAGCTGATCATCTATGGTCAGGGCTGTCATCTGATGTCAGCAAGGGACTTAAAAGAGGAAGTTGCCTGGGCGAATGAGCAGATACGGGAAGAAAAAGCAAAACTGGAAAAAAATGGGAAAAACTATTTGTTCCATGGTGCAGATGAAGAACTGGCGGCATATTTAGAAGATATCCGCCTTGGCAGGAGAGAATAAAATGCTTTACACATATCCACATTATTATAGAAAATTTCAGTGTATTGCCTCAGAATGTGAGGATACCTGCTGCGCAGGCTGGGAGATTATGATCGATGATAAGGCACTGGAAAAATATAAAAAGGCAAAAGGCCCGGTTGGAAACCGGTTGAAAAATTCTATTAACTGGAAAGAAGGGTCGTTTTTACAGTATCATCACCGTTGTGCCTTTTTGAACGATGAAAATTTGTGTGACCTGTATACAGAAATGGGGCCGGACAGCTTATGCCGTACCTGTCGCATGTATCCACGCCATGTAGAGGAATTTGAAGGCAGCAGGGAGTATTCTCTTTGTCTTTCCTGTATGGAGGCAGCAAAGATCATCCTTGGCTGCGAGGAAAAGGTGCAGTTTTTTACAAAAGAAGATGAAAAAGATGAAACCTATGATGATTTCGATTTCTTTTTATATACCAAACTTATGGATGCCAGGGATCTGGTTTTTCAGATATTACAGGACAGAAGCCTGGATGTAAAGCTGCGTATGGCAGAGGTGCTGGCATTAGCCCATGATCTGCAAAGAAGAGTGCGGGACAATGTTCTTTACCAGACAGATGCATTATTTGAAAAATATAACAGCTCCAGGAGAGATGATTATTTCAAAGAAAAACTGGCTGGCATTAAGGGATACAGCCGCTATGAAGCAGTAAAAGAGATCATAGCCCTTTTAGAGAAAATGGAACCATTAAACCACCAGTGGCCGGAGTACAGGGATAAATTAAAAGTCTGTCTTTTAGATGGCGGCCAAGAGGCTTACGAAGAGATGAGAAAAGCCTTTTTACAAAGTTCGGAAGCAGGAAAAATAAGTCTCTGGACAGAACAATTAATGGTGTACTTTGTATACACTTACTTCTGTGGCAGCGTTTACAATGGAAATCCCTATGGAAAAATGAAAGCAGCTGTGGCCTCCACGATCATGATCCAGGATATGATGATGGCTCATTGGAAAAAGAATGGTACACTTACTTTAAAAGAGGCAGCTGATGTGGCTCACCGCTATTCCAGAGAGATCGAGCATTCCGATGAAAACAAAGGACTGCTGGAAGATATATTGACCCGCAAGGGGGAGTTTCGCCTGCGACCACTGCTTGCGGCATTGTAAGAAATGGTATATAATGTAATGAGCGCAGGGAAAAACAAGCGGCTGCGAAGCAGACATTTGTTTTTCACAAGCGATTAACGAATGAACCGTCTGCGCCAGCAGACAGTAGAGCGCGCCAGCGCGTGTTCATGAGTGGACGAGAGATAGAAATTAAAAGGAGAAGATACAAATGAGTGAATGTTCCCATAACTGTAGTACCTGCGGTGAAAACTGCAGCAGCCGTACTCAGGATAAAAAAAGCTTTCTGGAAGCACTGGCACCGGAAAGTTCAGTAAAAAAAGTAATTGGTGTTGTCAGCGGAAAAGGCGGTGTAGGTAAATCACTTGTTACTTCCATGCTGGCAGTAAGCATGAGCCGGAGAGGAAAACATACAGCAATTCTGGATGCAGATATTACAGGTCCGTCTATTCCTATGGCATTTGGCGTAGCCCATGAAAAAGCAGGTGTTTCCGAAGATGGAAAATTGATGCTCCCTGCAAGATCTTTAGAAGGTGTTGATATCATGTCAGCAAACCTTCTGTTAGACCATGATACTGATCCGGTTATCTGGAGAGGTCCTGTGATAGCAGGCGCTGTAAAGCAGTTCTGGACAGAAACATTATGGAAAGATGTAGATTACATGTTTGTAGATATGCCTCCTGGCACTGGCGATGTTCCTCTGACTGTATTCCAGTCACTTCCTGTGGACGGTATTATTATCGTTACCTCTCCTCAGGAGCTGGTAGGAATGATCGTAGCCAAGGCAGTGAACATGGCAAAGAAGATGGATGTGCCGATCCTTGGTATTGTAGAAAATATGAGTTATCTGGAATGTCCTGACTGTGGAAAACACATTAATGTATTTGGTGAGAGCCATACAGAACAGGTTGCAGAAGAATATGGCTTAAAGCTGTTAGCACAGATCCCGATCGATCCAAAAATCGCTCAGATGGTAGATGGCGGACAGATAGAATATATTGAGATGCCATGGTTTGAAGAGGCTGTAAAGGCAGTGGAGAATCTGTAAGCGGAAAGCGGTGATACGATGAATATCAATCTTAATCCTAATAGCGAACTGAATCAGTCCATTGTCAATGTGCCGGATGTGGTCCAGGTCCCGGATGTATGGGTCAATGAAGCAAGACAGTTTCGGATGGCGATGATGATGTATGCCTGTGCTATCCGTGAAGTAAAGACAAAATTAGAAGTGCTAAATGATGAATTGTCCATTAAAAACCAGAGAAATCCTATTGAAATGATCAAATCCCGTGTAAAGAAGCCTATGAGCATCCTGGAAAAGCTTCAGCGCCGGGGATTGGAAGTTTCTGTGGCTTCTATGACAAAAAATCTGGATGATGTGGCCGGTATCCGTATTATCTGTTCCTTTGTAGATGATATTTATGAGGTAGCGGAAATGCTGGTACGTCAGGATGATGTAACAGTCATAGCTATCAAGGATTATATTAAAAATCCTAAGCCAAACGGCTACCGCAGCTACCATATGATCATTGAGATCCCGGTATTTTTCTCGGACAGCAAAAAGCCCATACGGGTAGAGGTACAGATCCGTACGATCGCCATGGATTTCTGGGCAAGTCTGGATCATCAGTTAAAGTATAAAAAGTCCTTTGTAGACCTGAATGGTGAGATCAGCAGCGAATTAAAGCAGTGTGCCGATGTGATCGCCCAGACCGATAATAAGATGTTGGAGATCCGGAAGAGGATCGAAGCACAGGGCGTAACAGTATCAAGAGACTAAGTAATAGTACAGTTATTTACGAAACGATGTACTAATATTCATAGAAAGACAGGGTTTGCGTAATGTAAAACCCTGTTTTTTTATACAGGGCCATGGCAGGGAGATTTTCAGAGGACACCTGAAGTTTAATGGACTTGAAGCCTTTTTTGGCTAACCGGGGAAGCAAAGCAGATAAAAAGGCAGTACCAAGATGTCTGTTTCTAAGCTCCGGGAGAACTTGGAGACTGTATAAATAGACAGACTCTCCCTGAGGAGCAAGAAAACAGGTGACTTCAGGTGATGTGAAACTGAGGGGAATATTCTGGTTTAAACGGCAGCCGATGGCGTGCCAGACTATGTTGCCTGAAGTTATGGTATCATTGGCTTCTGTTTTATTTTCTGGAGCTGTTTCTACAATCCGGCAGTAAATACCAGTCTCTGTTTTTTCGCTTATTATTAGCTTGCGTTCTAACATATATTCATCCCAGGCATGTTCTGCTCCAATATGCCCCAGAATATTTTTCCATGATTCATTTTCAGCACTGCAGGAAAAATACACAGAACCTTCTCCGGGGATCCGGTCTTCTTTACAGGCAGCAGCCAGGATCGCGGAAAAGATGCCTTTTCTGCGAAAATCCGGATGTACAAAAGGTACACATTCAAAGCTGTCATCCCCAGTCTGATAAACAGCCATGCATCCCAGGAGAAGATCCTTTTCCTGCATAGCAAACCACCAGCTGTCAGCATCCAGGATATCAGCAAGCGCAGGCGTTGGCACAAAACATGCTCCGGTATTAGCGGCAGAGTCTGCTGTGGGTGCAGAAAGAAGCTGTCCTATCTGCAATTGGTCTGATGAATTTAGATTGTTTTTAAAGAAAATTTCCATGAAATAAGCTCCCAACATAGTTTTCATAATGCTTTTATTGTAATCCAATGGTTTCCGGCATGCAACCATTGTTGAAAGCCAGGATTGTATTTTTTGTGTATTTCCGCCATAGTCTCTTGAATATGAAAAATTGCAGTGGTAGAATAGTCCAGAAAAAATCTTCGGATATAGAAGAGGACATTAAAATATCAGGAGGAAAAGCAAAGATGAAATACGTAAGACAAATCGGTATTATCCTGGGAATCACTCTGGCAGGAGAATTTTTAAACAAGATCCTTCCATTACCTGTTCCGGCAGGCGTGTATGGTCTTTTTCTTATGCTGGCAGCTCTTATGACTGGCGTGGTAAAGCTGGAAAGTGTAGAAGGAACCGGCAATTTCCTGATGGATACCATGTCTATGATGTTTGTACCGGCAACAGTAGGGATCCTGGAGTGTGCAGATGAGCTGAAAGCAGTTCTTATCCCATTTTTAATCATTATCGCAGTTTCCACAGTGGTAGTAATGATCGTTACCGGGAAAGTGGCACAGTTTATGATGGAATCAGCAGAGAAGAAAAAGGAGAAATGATCAAATGAGCGCATTAAGAGAAATTCTGGGAAATTCCCAGTATTGGGGACTTACTTTAAGTATAGGAGCCTATCTGTTTGCCTGCTGGCTGAAGCAGAAAACAAAGCTTGCCTTTTTAAATCCCATCTTGGTATCTGTTATCGTGATCATTGCATTTTTACTGGGAGTAGGAATTGATTATGATACATATAATAAGGGAGCATCTTATTTAAGCTGGCTTCTCACACCGGCAACTGTATGTCTGGCGATCCCGCTGTATAAGCAGCTTCATTTGTTAAAGAAGCATGGCGCAGCTGTTGCAGTAAGCATTATTTCCGGAGTTGCCACCAGTGCAGTGAGTATTTTCCTCATGTGCCGTGTTCTGGGATTGTCCCATGCCCATTATGTAACACTGCTTCCAAAGTCCATTACAACTGCTATTGGAATGGGCGTCAGTGAAGAAGCAGGCGGTATTGTAACACTGACTGTTATCAGCATTATTATTACCGGTGTGCTGGGAAATATGGTTGGTGAGACGGTGCTTAAGCTTGCAAAGATCCATCATCCGGTAGCAAAAGGCCTGGCATTTGGTACCAGTGCCCATGCAGTAGGCACAGCCAAAGCGCTGGAATTAGGAGAAGTAGAAGGCGCTATGAGCAGCCTTTCCATTGCAGTGGCCGGCCTTCTCACTGTAGTTGCAGTACCGATCGCATCTAAATTTATATGATGATACCAGGGGCCAAAGGTCTAAAATCCGACGAGGGCTTGCTTGCAGGAGGAATTTTGAACTTGGGACCCGCCAAAAACATGAGTAAGGAGCCATTTTTTGAAGAAAAATGAGCGGATTACGAATGTTTTTAGGATTGCGGGAGTGCAAAGCACGCAGCAATCCGGTATCACCAGGGGCCAAAGGTCTAAAATATAAGTTTATATAAAGTATTATATCAGCCCCGGCACTGCCGGGGCACATCTGTATCTAAACAAACACATTATTTAACTGTGACATTACCATATGCCATAAAGGGATGTCAGCAGCTAAAGGTCTATGGACTCTTGGTGCAAGCATGCAGGATTAATAGTCACTTGGCAGCATTTTCACAGTAATCAATGTATTTTCGGAAAAATCTTCTCACAAAATCATGCACATAAAGATTCTGAGAGGGCATTAATCATAGAAAGAGGGGTACATTCATGAAGAAAAGAGGAGAAGCAGAAATTTCTACCACCTGGAGGCTGGAAGATATGGTCCCGGATAATGAGACCTGGGAAAAACAGTTAAAGGAAGCGTCTGACCAGCTTGAAACATACGGGGAATTTAAGGGTAAGCTGGCAGAAAAAGCAGAAAATTTATACCAGTGTCTGAAATTCGATGATGAGTTCAGTTTAAAAGCAGAACGCCTGTATGTATATGCAAGAATGCGTTCTGATGAAGATACGGCAAATGACCTGTATCAGGACATGTTTTCCAGAGCCCAGCTTTTAAATATCCGTGCATCTGAAAATTCATCCTATATGGTTCCGGAGATTTTAGCTATTCCAGAAGAAACATTAGAAAAATACAGAAGCACACACTCAGGCCTTAAACATTTCGGCCGTCTGTTAGATCAGCTGTTAGAGCGCAAGAGCCACACTCTGTCAAAAGAAATGGAACAGCTGCTGGCCCAGTCCTATGAGGCAACTCAGGGGGGCAGCCAGGTATTTACCATGTTTAACAATGCAGATGTCCGTTTTCCGGCAGTTCATGACGCAGAGGGAAAAGAAATTCCACTTACTCATGGAAATTACATTGCCCTGTTGGAAGATCAGAACAGAGAGATCCGGAAAGAAGCTTTTGAAAATCTGTATAGTGTATACAAACAGTTTTCAAATACATTATCAGCTGCTTTCGCTACCAATGTGAAACAGGCAGTATTCTATGCGAAAGCCAGAAATTATGCTTCCAGCCGTCAGGCAAGTCTTTCTGGAAATGAAGTTCCGGAGACTGTATATGATAATCTGGTGGCATCTGTGAGAAAAAATCTCCCATTACTCCACAGATATGCCTCTCTTCGTAAAAAAATAATGGGTCTGGATGAGCTTCACATGTATGATCTGTATGTGCCTGTGGTGGCAGAAGCAGACCGCCATTATACCTTTGAAGAAGCCAAAAATATTGTAAGAACAGGTCTTGCGCCTATGGGAGAAGAATATCTGGGCCTTCTTCAGGAAGGTTTTGAAAACCGATGGATCGATGTGTACGAAAATGAAGGAAAGCGCAGTGGTGCTTATTCCTGGGGTGTTTATGGCTGCCACCCATATGTATTGTTAAATTTCCACGGAACCTTAAATGATGTATTTACGCTGGCTCATGAAATGGGCCATTCTATCCATACATGGTATTCCAATAAGAATCAGTCTTATACCTATAGCGGCTATAAGATCTTTGTGGCAGAAGTGGCTTCCACCTGTAATGAGGCCCTGCTGATCCGTCATTTATTAAAGAACAGCAAAGATAAACAGGAAAAGGCTTATTTATTAAATTATTTTCTGGAAAGCTTCAGGGGAACCTTGTTCCGTCAGACCATGTTTGCGGAGTTTGAGCAGAAAGCCCATGAGATGGCAGCAACAGGGGAAAGCCTGACTTCCCAGAGTCTTTGCAGTATTTATAAGAAGTTAAATGAAGATTATTTTGGACCTGATACAGTGACCGATCCTGAGATCCAGTATGAATGGGAACGGATCCCCCATTTTTATACACCATTTTATGTATATCAGTACGCTACCGGCTTTTCTGCGGCGATCGCTATCAGCAGGAAGATATTTAATGGAGAACCTGGTATTTTAGAAGGATACAGGAAATTTTTAAGCGGTGGCTGTTGTGATACTCCTATTGAGCTGTTAAAGCTGGCAGGTGTGGATATGTCCCATACAGGCCCGGTGGAGGAAGCACTTAAATTCTTTGAAGAGCTGTTAAATGAGTTTGAGGAACTAGTACATCGTTTTTGAAATAACTATACAACTCACTTGTCTGCGAATCTGATTGCACAGGTCCAAAAGCCTCAGCGTAGCCCACTAGGCCTGCGTTTTTAGACCTGCACACTCAAATCCGCATCCTACGCGATTCGTACAGTTATTTACGAAACGATGTACTGGCGCAATAATTAAGAACATGAAATCTGCCTGCAGCGCCAAGTTTTCTTGAAGAAATGCGGTATCTATGTTAAAATGGGGATAATCATCCACAGCGATGCTTCTTATACGGCAAAGCCGTGCAGTGAGATGTTGTGGATCAATGTACAAAGAGTGTACCATAACCAAGGAGGAACAATATGATCAGTCAGTTAATCGAAAAAATCCAGAAGACAAAAGCTCCAATCTGCGTAGGCTTAGACCCAATGCTTTCCTATGTGCCAGAGCATATTGTAAAAAGGGCATTTGATGCTTATGGAGAGACCTTAGAGGGAGCTGCAGAAGCTATCTGGCAGTATAATAAAGAGATTATTGATAATACCTATGATCTGATCCCGGCAGTAAAGCCACAGATCGCTATGTACGAGCAGTTTGGCATTGAGGGATTAGTAGTTTATAAGAAAACCGTAGATTACTGCCATGAAAAAGGCCTGGTAGTCATCGGTGATGCAAAGCGAGGCGATATCGGCTCTACTTCCGCTGCATATGCAACCGGACATCTGGGCAAAGTACAGGTGGGTTCTAAATCTTACAGCGGTTTTGATACCGATATCCTGACTGTAAATCCATACCTTGGATCAGACGGCGTAAAGCCTTTCGTAGAAGCATGTAATGCAAATGATAAGGGGATCTTTGTTCTGGTAAAGACTTCCAATCCATCCAGCGGCGAGTTCCAGGACAGACTGATCGATGGCCGTCCTCTTTACGAATTAGTAGCTGAAAAGGTAGTAGAGTGGGGCAACATGTCCATGGACGGAGCTTACAGTAACGTAGGCGCAGTAGTAGGTGCTACTTATCCGGAAATGAGCAAGATCTTAAGAAAGCTGATGCCGCATACCTATTTCCTGGTACCAGGATATGGCGCACAGGGTGGTACTGCAGCAGACTTAAAGCACTGCTTTAATGAAGATGGTTTAGGTGCGATCGTAAACTCTTCCAGAGGAATTATTGCAGCTTATCGTCAGGAAAAATACAAACAGTTTGGTCCGGAGCATTTTGCAGAAGCATCCAGACAGGCAGTTTTGGATATGGTTGCTGACATCAACAGTGTACTGTAGTAAGCATGATATAATGAGCGCAGGGAAAAACAAGCGGCTGCGCAGCAGACATTTGTTTTTCACAAGCCATTAACGAACGAATCGCCTGCGTAAGCAGGCAGTGGAGTGCGTCAGCGCGGGATTCGTGAGTTTAAGATATAATGATCAGCACACTACTGTGAACAACAGGCAAGAAACAAAAAAGGTTGGAAAAACAACATGGCAAAATTGAAAATGACAGCTGCTGTTACCTCACAGGTACAGCTGGCAGAAGGAATTTATGATTTAAGACTGGCTGCAGGTGAGATCGCAGCCCAGGCTGTGCCTGGACAGTTTGTATCCCTTTATTCTAAAGACGGATCCAGACTGCTTCCAAGACCTATCAGTCTTTGTGGTATTGATAAAGAAAAGGGCGAGCTGCGCCTGGTATACCGTGTAGCAGGCGCCGGAACAAAGGAATTTTCTGCTCTGGCAGCAGGTGATACCATTGATGTATTAGGACCATTGGGAAATGGTTTTCCATTATTAGAAGGAAAGAAAGCATTCCTCATTGGCGGTGGTATTGGTATTCCTCCAATGCTCCAGCTTGCAAAAGCGTTAAATGAAATAAACGGCAGTGAAATGGTACAGTCTGTGATCGGCTACCGTGACAGCCATATGTTCTTAAAGGAAGAATTTGAAGCATATGGTTTAGTAACTGTTGCTACAGAAGATGGCAGTGTGGGAACAAAGGGAAATGTATTAGATGCTATCCGTGAAAATGACCTGAAGGCAGATGTGATCTATGCCTGCGGACCAACACCTATGCTTCGTGCCTTAAAGGCATACAGCCAGGAAAAAGGTATTCCCTGTTATTTATCCCTGGAAGAAAAAATGGCCTGCGGTATCGGTGCCTGTCTGGCCTGCACCTGCCAGACAAAGGATGTGGACGAACATTCACAGGTACATAACAAGCGTATCTGTAAGGATGGTCCCGTATTCCTGGCAGAAGACATTGAATTGTAATGTTTAAGAACATGAATAAAAGCAGGAGGCAGGACCGAATTATGAATATGAGTGTAAAGATTGCCGGAGTGGAATTTAAAAATCCGGTTATGGAAGCGTCTGGCACCTTTGGTTCCGGTATGGAATACAGCGAATTTGTTGACTTAAGCCGTCTTGGTGCTGTTGTTACAAAAGGTGTGGCAAATGTGCCATGGCCGGGAAATCCAACACCAAGGATCGCTGAGACCTACGGCGGCATGATCAATGCCATTGGTCTGCAGAACCCGGGGATTGATGTATTCGCAAAGAGAGATATTCCATTTTTAAAGAAATATGATACAAAGATCGTAGTCAATGTGTGTGGAAAGACCACAGAAGATTACATTGATGTAGTAGAACGTCTGGGAGATGAGCCGGTAGATATGCTGGAGATCAATATTTCCTGTCCAAACGTAAAAGAGGGCGGTATTGCCTTTGGCCAGGATCCTAAGGCAGTGGAGGCTATCACGAAAGCTGTAAAAGCCCATGCAAAACAGCCGGTTGTTATGAAATTAAGCCCAAATGTAACAGATATTACTGTTATGGCAAAGGCAGCAGAAGCAGGCGGTGCAGATGCTATTTCCCTGATCAATACTTTAACTGGTATGAAGATCGATATTAACCGCAGAACTTTTGCAGTTGCCAACAAAACAGGAGGACTTTCCGGTCCGGCGATCCGTCCGGTAGCCGTACGCATGGTATATCAGGTTGCCCAAGCGGTAAAGGTGCCTATTATCGGTATGGGTGGTATCTGCAACGCAGATGATGCCCTGGAGTTTATCCTTGCAGGTGCAACAGCAGTAGCCATCGGTACTGCAAACTTCCATGACCCATATGCTACAGTTAAAACAGTAGATGGAATTAAGGCATATATGGAAAAATATGGAATTGAAGATATTAACCAGCTGATCGGTGCAGTAAAGTGATGATAACAGGATCACAGGGAAAAAATTATTAATGTCCTCCCGGAGTCTCTCATGCACAGAAAGATTCCGAGAGAACATATAAGAATCAAGGAGGTTATTACCATGGAAAGTTATAAGCAGGAATTTATTGAATTTATGGTAGAGAGCAATGTATTAAAATTTGGAGATTTCACCTTAAAGAGCGGCAGAAAGTCACCGTTCTTTATGAATGCAGGTGCTTATGTAACAGGTACCCAGTTAAAGAAGTTAGGTGAGTATTACGCAAAGGCGATCCATGACAATTTTGGGCTGGATTTTGACGTACTGTTTGGACCGGCTTACAAGGGAATTCCCTTAAGTGTGGCTACTACTATGGCGATCAGTGATCTGTACGGAAAGGATATCCGCTACTGCTCTAACCGTAAGGAAGTAAAGGATCACGGTGATACAGGAATCCTGTTAGGAAGCAAGATCAAAGACGGCGACCGTGTTATGATCATCGAGGATGTTACCACTTCCGGTAAGTCTATTGAGGAGACCTTCCCGATCATCAAAGCCCAGGGCGATGTAGAGATCAAAGGCCTGATCGTTTCTTTAAACCGTATGGAACGCGGAAAAGGAACCAAGAGTGCCTTAGATGAGATAAAGGATCTGTATGGCTTCCCAACCGCAGCTATTGTTAGCATGGCAGATGTAACGGAGTGTCTCTATAACAAAGAATGCAATGGTCAGGTAGTGATCGATGATAAGATCAAAACAGCTCTTGATGCATATTATGAGCAGTACGGCGCAAAGAACGAATAAAAGCCGGAGGTAGTTGCAATATGGAGAGAGTATATAAAACGATGAAGGTTACAGGAGCCGGCTGTATTGCAGCAGGTGTTGTGATCCTGGTCACAGGTCTTGTTGTGGGCATTATTTCCATTGTCAATGGAGCGCTGCTTTTAAAACGCAAATCCGAAATTGAATTTTAGGATGCGGGGTCACAGATGATCAGAAACACAACTAAACGCCAGAAGATGGGATGGGTACTGTTTATACTGTACCTGTGCCTTCTGGCGTATTTCATGTTTTTTTCAGAGTCATTCGGACGGACTGATACAGACAGGGGTTATGTCTATAACCTGATTCTTTTTAAAGAGATCAGCCGTTATTTTAAATATTATAATGTACTGGGATTCCCATTGTTTATGATCAATATCGTGGGAAATATCATTGCTTTTGCACCCTTTGGATTTTTTCTGCCGGTCATCAGCAGAAGAAGTAAGAAATGGTATAATACAGTGACCTTTGGGTTTACCTGGAGCCTGATCTTAGAGACTTTGCAGCTCATATTCAAAGTGGGAAGTTTTGATGTAGATGACCTGTTCCTTAATACACTGGGAGCAGCTTTCGGCTTTGGCTGTTACTGTCTGGTACAGCAGTTACGTTACAGGAGGAAAATACATTGAGACAGATTGGAAATAAGGTTTCCTATGTGAAAAATCCCCTTGCAAAGAACAGTTTCTACTGTCTGGGTCTGGGGATCGTCTCCCTTCTTTTAGGTGCCTTAAGTATGTATTTTTCGGTTAGAAATGCAGGACAAGGGGGACTGAATACAGGAGCCTATGGATTTTCAAGCATGGCAGCAGCCATTATGGGGATCTGGTACGGCATCCTTTCCTTTACAGAAGATGACTGTAATTATATTTTAGCCAGGATCGGGATGGCTTTAGAGGGAATCATCCTTCTTATATGGGTCATCATTATATTTACTGGTATATTCAGATAAAATGATACCAGGGTTAAAATGGCAAAATATAAGTATCACAGCAGGCAGATGCGGATGTACAAGGAGGGAATAGTTTTTATGGATTACAGAACAATTTTACAGGAAGAAAACGATGTCGTAAGAGAACGGCTGGACCTTTCTATGGAGCGTGTGACAGCCATGGGAGAAGAGGATATCCGGCAGCCTTACGGCAATTATTTTAGATGTGTTTCCCGTTTTATCCTTATGATCGGGGAACTGGTAAAAGAAAGACAGGAAGGAAGGAAGCTTTTTCTCACCCAATTACAGGAGCGAAATTACAGGCTTTACGAAGATATTTTGCCGGAACATTATGAAGAAAGCTTTGCAAATCCGGACTATGCGGTAAAAGAGCTGGGAGAAGGCTATGGACAGATATTGTCTGCTCTTTATACAGAGATCAGGGGAGACATTGTTTATGCTTTTGAAATGCGTCTGGAAAATATCGCTATCTTAAACGAAGTCTTTCTGGAGGTATATAACCTGTTTGTACAGGCATGGGAAGAAGGAGCAGACTGCCCTAAAGAACAGCAGATCAAAGATGCTTTTTACTGGTATGTCAGTGATTATTCAGATCTGATGCTTCCGTGGCGGATCAGAGAAGGCCTGGATCCGAAGCTTTCTTTTGCAAAAGATATTATCATGGAAAGTGATTTAAATGATCTTTCCTATTTATATGAGTTTGGTGAGTATATTTCCCAGTCTGAGTTAAAGCTGGCGGCTTTTATGAACACACTTCCCCAGGAAACTGTGGATAAAATGGCAGATACCTATACAGAAGGTTATCGTAAAGGTTTTTCTGTTATGGGACGGGATATTACCCAAAAGAAGACGGTGGTTGTAGAATACCAGCTGGGCTTTGAACGGATGATCCGGGAAGCTGTTAAGAATTTCCGGAAAATGGGACTGGAACCGATTTTCTATCGGTCTGCGGTAGAGTCCTTAAACCGCAGACCAAATGGCAAGAGAGGCTATTTTGGTGCTTCTGCCAACAAACAGTATGATTATGACCACCGCTATGACAGTGCCCTTTATATGGGCAATGCCTTTAAAGAGAGAAAACTTTCTATATTAAAGGCTGCGTATGAGCAGTACAGTGAGCTGGCTTCCTGGTGCGCAGGCCCGGCTGTAGTAGAGACCTTTGGCGAGGAGGGCTTTACGCCGGTAAATAAGAAAACTGCCCTTGGGTTAAATGATCATCAGCAGGAGCTGACTTTAGCTTATGCAAATGAGTCACGCCAGGTCATCAACCAGTATATGCCGGGAGATGAGACCAGCTTTACGATCATTGCCTTCCCGAAGCCGGAGATCGGACCGGATTTTGAGGATATTTTCCGTGAGACCATTGCCATAAATACACTGGATTACGAAAAATACCAGAGGATCCAGCAGAAGCTGATCGATGCTTTAGATAAGGCTGATCATGTGGAGATCACAGGACGGGATGGAAATGAAACATCCATGAAAGTGCAGCTCCATACACTGAACGATCCAGCAAAGCAGACCAATTTTGAAAACTGTGTATCAGATGTGAATATCCCATTGGGAGAAGTATTTACTTCTCCTGTGCTTACAGGAACGCAAGGAATTCTCCATGTAAAAGAGGTCTATGTGGAAGATTATCTCTTTAAAGATCTGCGTATGGTATTTAAAGATGGAAAAGTGACAGAGTTTGGCTGCGGAAACTTTCCGGAATCTGAGGAACAGGGAAAAGATCTGGTAAAGCAGGTGATCATGCGTGGCCACAGCTGGCTTCCACTGGGGGAATTTGCCATTGGAACTAATACTACAGCTTATGCAATGGCTCAGAAATATCAGATCGGAAGCAAGCTTCCGATCCTTATTGCAGAAAAAACCGGTCCCCACTTTGCAGTAGGAGATACCTGCTACAGCTTTGCAGAAGACTCTCCTATGTACAATCCGGATGGTAAGGAAGTGATCGCCAGAGACAACGAGATATCCCTTTTAAGAAAAGAGGATATGTCAAAGGCATATTTCAGCTGCCATACAGATATCACAGTTCCTTATTCAGAACTGGGAGATATTGTGGCCGTAGGAAAAGACGGCAGCAGGATCACATTGATCAGACAGGGGAGATTTGCATTAGAGGGAACAGAAGGTTTAAATGAAGCTCTTGGTCAGTAACTTTTTTTCACAAAAAGTTCATTATTTTACTCTTGTAAAGAACAGTAGATTTAGGGTATGATTAAGAGTAGCCTAAAATGCACATGTTTCAGTATATGTACTGAAAAACGCATTCAGGACGTTCGCGTTGCGGACGTCCTGTTCTTATTGTTGGCATGCATGTTTACAGAAAGGAGTATTTTACCTATTATGCTGAAAGTTTTATCAAAATGCATCCGTGAGTATAAGCAGGCATCCCTGAAAGCCCCTTTGATGGTATCACTGGAAGTGGTGATGGAGTGTATTATTCCATTTGTCATTGCACGGCTGGTGAACCAGATGAAGGCAGGTGCCGGTTTTAGGGAGATCGCCATGTATGGTCTGGTACTGGTCATTATGGCTACGCTTTCTCTTATATTCGGTATTACTGCAGGTAATGCCTGCGCCACTGCTTCCTGCGGGTTTGCAAAGAACGTGAGAAAAGACCTGTTTTACAAGATCCAGGATTTTTCTTTTGAAAACATTGACTGTTTTTCATCTTCATCTTTAGTTACACGTCTGACTACAGATGTGACTAATGTACAGATGGCTTATATGATGATCGTCCGTATTGCCATACGTGCCCCATTAATGCTTGTTTTTGCCTTTGTCATGGCATTTATCATGGGCGGCAAAATGGCATGTATTTTTATCATTGTAGTGCCCATACTGGGAATTGGTCTTTTTTCCATTATCCGCCTGGTCATGCCGCTGTTCCGCGCTGTATTTAACAAATATGATGCTTTAAATAACTCTGTTCAGGAAAACATTAAGGGCATCCGTGTTGTGAAATCTTATGTGCGGGAGGAGTATGAAAAAGAGAAGTTTGACCGTGCAGCAGAAGATGTATGCGGTGATTTTACCCGTGCAGAAAAGATCCTTGCATTTAACAATCCACTGATGCAGTTCTGCCTGTATACAGTTACGATCTTTGTGCTGTCCTTTGGCTCTTATACGATCATCACCAGCCGGGGACTGGATTTGGATGTAGGACAGTTTTCCGCTCTTTTAACCTATAGTTTCCAGATCTTAAGCAGTCTTATGATGCTGTCCATGGTCTTTGTTATGATCACACTGGCTTCTGAGTCTGCAAAGCGAATTGTAGAAGTTCTGGAAGAAAAGAGCAGTCTGGTAAATCCGGAAAATCCGGTTTACGAGGTAAAGGACGGTTCTGTTGATTTTGAAAATGTAAGCTTTAAATATTCTAAAAAGGCAGAGAGAAACGCTCTGGAGAACATTAACCTTCATATTAATTCCGGTGAGACTATTGGTATTATTGGTGGAACCGGTTCTTCAAAGTCTACTTTGATCCAGCTGATCTCCCGTCTGTATGATACCACAGAAGGTGTGGTAAAGGTGGGGGGAAGAGATGTAAGGGAATATGACCTTAAAACACTGCGAAACCAGGTTGCTGTTGTTTTACAGAAGAATATCCTGTTTTCAGGTACTATTGAAGAAAACCTGCGCTGGGGTGATAAAAATGCCACTCCGGAGGAAATAGCCCATGCCTGCAAGCTGGCTCAGGCAGATGAATTTGTTCTCCGTTTCCCGGATAAGTACAAGTCCTACATTGAACAGGGCGGTGCTAATGTTTCAGGTGGCCAGAAGCAGAGACTTTGTATTGCAAGAGCACTTCTTAAAAAGCCAAAGATCCTGATCTTAGATGATTCTACCAGTGCAGTAGATACAAAGACAGATGCAATGATCCGGAGCGGATTTAAGGAATTTATCCCTGAAACTACAAAGATCATTATCGCACAGCGTATTTCATCTGTTCAGGAAGCTGATCATATTATTGTAATGGATGGCGGAAAGATCCAGGCAGTTGGAAATCACGAAGAGCTGATGAAAACCAGCCCGATCTACAGGGAAGTATATGAATCACAGAACAAAGGAGGCGGTCAGGATGAAGAATAATGGAAAAGCCATGGCAAAGGCTGGAAAAAAGACGTTTTTGCGCCTGATCCGCACCATTTTCGGATTTTTCCCGGTGCTGTTGCCTCTGGTACTCATAGGTATTTTATTTAATGCTATTGTAGGTTCTATTCCGGCAGTTTTTATGCAGAAGGTTATTGCTGTGGTAGAACAGAACTGGCAGTCCGGTGACTGGAATGGCTGTAAGGATGAGATACTGCGTTATACAGGTATCCTTCTTACACTTTATGGTCTGGCGCTGGCGGCTTCTATCTTCTATAACCGGAAAATGGCTGAGATCACCCAGGGAACTTTAAAGAAGCTGCGTGAAAAAATGTTCAATAGTATGCAGGATTTTCCTGTAAAATATTTTGACACTCATAATCATGGGGATATTATGAGTTACTATACCAATGATATTGACACGCTGCGTCAGCTGATCTCCCAGAGTATTCCGCAGTTTTTAAATTCTGCTGTTATGGTAACGACAGTATTCTGCGTCATGCTTTACTACAGTATCTGGATGGCGCTGGTGGTAGTTGCAGGTGTTGTACTCATGCTGAATATTATAAAGAAAGTAGGGGGAAGCTCTGCAAAATTCTTTATCCAGCAGCAGAAAGCTATTGGTAGGACAGAAGGTTTTGTGGAAGAGATGATGAATGGCCAGAAGGTCATTAAGGTGTTCTGCCATGAAGAAGAAAGCGAAAAGACTTTTGATGCTATTAATGATGAGCTGTTCCATGTGTCTGAAACGGCTAATAAATACGCAAATACCCTGGGACCGATCTTAAACAATATTGGTAACCTGCTGTATGTGGCAGTAGCCCTTGCAGGAAGCTTATTCCTGATGTTTAAAGTGCCTAATTTAAGCATTTCACGGTTACCATTTTCTATCAGTATTGTAGTGCCATTCTTAAACATGACCAAACAGTTTGCAGGAAATATCAATCAGGTTTCCCAGCAGATCAATGCCGTTGTCATGGGTATGGCAGGTGCGGAACGTATTTTTGGCCTGTTAGATGAAAAGCCAGAGGAAGATGAAGGATATGTAACACTTGTAAATGCAGTGGAAAATCCTGACGGAACTCTTTCAGAGCACAAAGAACGTACCGGTGTCTGGGCATGGAAACATCCCCACAGTGATGGAACGGTTACTTATACCAGGCTGACAGGTGATGTGCGTTTTGAAAATGTAGATTTTGGTTATGATCCTGGTAAGACAGTTCTTCATAATATTACACTGTATGCAGAACCTGGCCAGAAGGTAGCTTTTGTAGGTGCGACTGGTGCCGGAAAGACTACCATTACCAATCTGATCAATCGTTTTTATGATATTTCTGATGGAACCATCCGTTATGATGGCATCAATATCAGGAAGATCAAAAAGTCGGATCTGCGCCATTCTTTGGGTATTGTTTTACAGGATACCAACCTGTTTACCGGCACTGTAATGGAAAATATCCGCTACAGTAACCCGGATGCAACAGATGACGAGTGCATAGGAGCAGCAAAACTGGCAGGTGCCCATGACTTTATCACCCGTCTGCCGGAAGGCTATGAGACTGTTATTACCGGAAATGGTGAGAATTTATCCCAGGGACAGAGACAGCTGATCTCTATTGCCAGAGCAGCCGCTGCAGATCCGCCGGTTATGATCTTAGACGAGGCAACATCATCTATTGATACACGTACAGAAGCCATCGTACAGCGGGGAATGGATGCCCTGATGCAGGGACGTACTGTATTTGTTATTGCACATAGACTATCCACAGTGCGTAACTCCGATGTGATCATGGTGCTGGAGCAGGGCCACATCATCGAGCGCGGAAGCCATGATAAGCTGATTGAAGAAAAAGGAAAATACTATCAGCTATATACAGGAGCTTTCGAACTGGAGTAGCGCAGGAAAAAACAAGCGACGCCGAAGGCGGCATTTGTTTTTTCCAAGCACTCCACGAGCAAACAGCCTGCGTCAGCAGGCGGTAAAGCGCGTCAGCGCGGGTTTGTGAGTCGGAAAAAAGCAGGAAAAACCAAGCGACGCCGAAGGCGGCATTTGTTTTTTCCAAGCACTCCACGAGCAAACAGCCTGCGCCAGCAGGCGGTAAAGCGCGTCAGCAGGCGGTAAAGCGCGTCAGCGCGAGTTTGTGAGTCGGAAAAAAGCAGGAAAAAACAAGCGACGCCGAAGGCGGCATTTGTTTTTTCCAAGCACTCCACGAGCAAACAGCCTGCGTCAGCAGGCGGTAAAGCGCGTCAGCGCGGGTTTGTGAGTCGGAAAAAAGCAGGAAAAACCAAGCGACGCCGAAGGCGGCATTTGTTTTTTCCAAGCACTCCACGAGCAAACAGCCTGCGTCAGCAGGCAGTAAAGTGCGTCAGCGCGGGTTTGCGAGTCGGAAAAAAGCAGGAAAAAACAAAATTGGGGTACAACTGACAAAAAATCTTCTCGCAAAATCAGGTACAGAAAGATTCAGAGAGAACATAAAAAAGAAAAGGGGGAAGACAGATGGTGGATAAAACTGCGTTCTTAAAAGCCTATAACATTGACGAAGATGATTTTAAGGCAGCTGACATTTCTTGGGAAGAGCTGGCAGCGATCTATGATGATTATCTGTCAAAAGAAGAAAAACTCCGGGAGATCGGCAAAGACTTTGTCAATGATTATCTCTATGATATTGAGCGGGCGGGAATTCATTCCTACCGATACCGTACCAAAAATCCGGGACATCTTTTGGAGAAGATCATACGAAAACGGAAAGAAGATCCGGAGAAATTCAAAGATCTTAACAGGAATAATTATTATAAATACATGACCGACCTGATCGGTATCCGTGTATTTTTCCTTTACCGGGAAGATTGGATCTATTTCCACAAATATATTACCACTGTATTTGAAAATGACCCAGACATTTATGTAAAGGACAGAGGACAGGATTTTGACGAAGATCCATCCCATTGCTATATTGCAGAGCGTCCAAAGGTGTACCGGAGAAATGGTGATACCCGGATTTATGATGAAAAGCTGATCGACATTAAATCAGACGGAATCTACCGTTCTCTCCACTATATTATCAAATACAAAGGATATTATGTAGAGATCCAGGGAAGAACGCTGTTTGAGGAAGGCTGGAGTGAGATCGACCATGACATTGTCTATCCATATTATAAAGATGATGAAATGTTAAAGGATTTTTCCACCTTGTTAAACCGCCTTTCCGGTATGGCTGATGAGATGAGTTCCTATTTTCGCAGGATGCGAAGTGTGAGAGAAGAACAGGGATTACTGACACATCATTCGGCAGAAGATGAAAAATAAAAATACGCTTTCTTTTCCGGGTTCCAGAGAGAATTACAGAAGAGAAAGCGTATTTTTTATATACTGCAGGGGGCAGAAGTTATGCCTGCCTGTTTTCTGTTTTAACCAGCCAGATGCATGATATTGATCAGTAAGATCCAGCTCAGTCCATAATAGGAAATAACAGCTACTAAGTCGTTTACCGTTGTGATCAGTGGACCGGAAGCAACTGCCGGGTCAACATTGATCTTCTTAAAGAACAGCGGGATACATGTGCCTACAGCACCGGAGATTACCATTGCCAAAAGCAGTGCAGCTCCGATACAGCCGGATACAGCATAAGCAAATGCGAAAGGTTTTCCCTTTGCGATCACAATGTATAAACCAATGGCTGCAAAAGAAAGAATGCCAAGGATCAGACCATTTGAGAAAGCAATACGCATTTCCTTCCATACCAGCTCCAGTTTCTGTTTGCCTGTAAGAGATTCGTCCATAAGTACGCGGATGGTAACAGCCAGAGACTGGGTACCAACGTTTCCGGCCATGTCTAAGATCAGGGACTGGAAGCACATGATCAGCGTCAGCTGGCTTACAACCTGTTCAAAAAGACCTACAACAGAGGAAACGACCATACCAAGAGCTAACAGGACTAACAGCCATGGAAGACGTTTTTTTAAACTTTCTTTTAAAGGTTCTTTTAAATCTTCTTCAGCAGTCAGACCTGCGAACTTTGCGTAATCTTCACCCATTTCATCATCTACCAGGTCTACGATGCTCTGGGAAGTGATAACACCAAGCAGTTTATTGTTATTATTAAGGACTGGGATAGAGTCCTCAGAATAGTCTTTCAGTTTTTCAATACAGTCATCGATCAGTTCGTGACCATATACATAAGGATAAGAGGTAACGATCAGATCCTCTAAGGCGGAATCCTGTCGGGCAATGATCAGATCTTTCAGATCCATTGCACCATAAAAGGTCTGATCTTCTGTTACCATAAAAATGGTGGAAATATTGTCATTTTTAGCGGCCTGTTCTACCAGACTGCTCATGGCCTGCTTTACAGTAAGGTTTTCACGGATCACAATACAATTTGTGGTCATCCAGCTGCCGATCTCATCTTCATCGAATGCAGCGATCACAGCAATATCCTTTTTTGCGTCATCATCCAGCAGTTCTGTAAGAAGGGCACGTTTTTCCTTGGGAGTCATTTTTAATACATCCACAACAGAGTCTGTTTCCATGGCAGAAAGGATAGAAGCAGCCTTTTTTATATCCATTTCATCCAGATATTCAGCAGCCTGTTTCTGATCGATATGCTCAAAAATGTCAGAAAGCATATTTGTATCAAGGATACGGCAGATCTTGCGCCGCTCTGCTAATGTCAGTTCCGGGAAAATGTCAGCAAGGTCATTTTCATGGTAATCTTCCAGTTTGTTTCTCAGAATGCCTGGTGAGGCATTGCTTCGGATCACAGACAGAATCTCCTGGCTGTGGTCCTGAACTTGAATTTTGTTTTCCATTTCAGTCTCCTTTATTCACTTTTTTGCACAACAAAGCCTGCACAGCCTAAAAATGTGCAGAACAAAAAATCGCAGGACCGATACATCTGATCCTCCTTATTACAGCTTTGCGATGTATATTACGGGAGTTGTAAAACGGGATAAGAAATGAAAAAGAAATTCTGTTATGATCTGTTTATTGCTAAAGACGATAATTATACGAAACAGAACAGACTGTTGTTTCCTTTATATCCCGTGCATCTACTTCGCCCATGACTATCGCAACCGTCCATTCTGTTCACCTGCCTTTTTTCGTAAGATTAATGGTTCATTGACCAGAAGTGTTTCTTAACAACTTCTTTATACATTATATAGCCTGGTTTTAAAATTTTCAATATAAAATGTACCTGTCTATTGATAAAAATATGTAAATTTTATTTAAAAAAGTTTGTAGGAAGAAAATGAAGAAGATCATGGTAGATCCGATTTAAAAGGTTATAGAAAAGATGATAGATCAGATAATAAAAAAGATGACCCAGAAAGTGGAAAACTGTCCTGAGTCATCTTTTTTTGGAACTGGTATCATATTAGATGTTGGAGTCAAAAGGTATTTTACCCCCTCTGATACCGAATTGCTACGTGCTTTGCACTTCCGTAATACTAAAAACATTCGTAATCCGCTCATTTTTCTTCAAAAAATGGCTTCTTACTCATGTTTTTGGCGGATCCCAAGGTCACAAATCCTCCTGCAAGCAAGTTTGCATCGGACTCCCGACCTTTTGACCCTGGTACATCGTTTCGTAAATAACTGTACTAATCACGTAGGATGCGGATTTGAGTGTGCAGGTCTAAAAACGCAGGCGTAGCGGGCTACGCTGAGGCTTTTAGGCCTGTGCAATCAGATTCGCAGACAAGTGAGTGGTATCGTTATTTCGAAAACGATGTACCAGTATCTCATATTATATTATAGGCGGTAGCATACTTTGCCTGGATTTAAGATCATTTTCGGATCAAATACACGTTTAATGCCTTCCATAAGGGCCATATTGGTCTCGCCAATGGAGTCTATCAGGTACTGGATCTTACCGGAGCCGATACCATGTTCGCCGGATACCAGTCCGCCCTGTGCACAAGCTTCTTTATAGATAATATCAAAGAACTTGTCTACGCGCTTTTTAAATTCCTCTTCAGTAAGGTCATTAGAGCACTCGTAAATATGCAGGTTTCCGTCACCGGCGTGACCAAAGGAACGGATCACCAGACCGCATTCTTCACCGGCCTTATTTACAAATTCAAGATAAGAGGCGATCTTGGTAACAGGAACTACAACGTCGCATTCATCAAGAAGTTTTGTTTCTTCCATAATAACTTCCAGAAAGGCAGAACGGGCAGCCCAGGCATCACGCATTTTTGCAGGGCTGTCAGCTACTAAAACGTCCATAGCTCCGGCATCTAATACTAATTCTGCCGCTTGTTCAAGAAGTGTATATAACTGGTCTTCACTGTCAGAATCCAGTGTGATCAGAAGATAAGCACCAACTGGCTGTCCACCCATTTCCTGTGGGAAAACGGAACGTCCGGTATGGCGTTCAGAAGCCAGTACGATTTCACGCTCCATAAATTCGATGGCCTGAGGATTTAAGGAAGACATTTTTAATTTTGGCACGGTTTCAAGTGCTGTTTTCAGATCTTCAAATGGTACGATCAGGGAAGCGCTTGCTTTTGGAGAAGGAATGATCTTTAAGGTCAGCTCTGTAATGATGCCTAAAGTACCTTCAGAACCGATCATCAGGTTTAACAGGGAATAGCCGGAAGAGGTCTTGGAAACAGTAGCACCAAGGTGGGTGATCTCACCGGTTGGAAGAACAACAGTCATAGCACGTACGTAATCCCTGGTGGAACCATATTTTACAGCGCGCATGCCTCCGGCATTGGTAGCAACATTTCCACCTACACAGGCAAATTTTTCACCTGGATCTGGCGGATACATCATGCCTTTTGTCAGACAGTCAGCAGCAAGATCATTCAAAAGAACACCGCTTTCGATATTTACAACAAAATTTTCCAGATCATAGTTTAAGATCCGGTTCATCTTAGACATGTCAAGGAGAACACCGCCAAGAAGGGGAACTGCACCTCCTGCAAGTCCAGTTCCGGCACCTCTTGGAGTGACAGGAATCGTATTTTCATAGCAGATTTTCATAACAGCAGCTACTTCTTCAGTGGAACGTGGCTGAACTACCAGGTCTGGCATATGTGTGCCATAAATAGGCATTTCATCCCTGGAAAAATCAGGGTTGATATCATCGCCGGTAAGGATATGGTCTGATACCTCTTTTAATTTAGAAATAATCTCAGGTGTGAGAGTGTTATACTGATCCATAATTAAAACCTCCTGTGTTTTATAGCAGGTGTGACCTGTTTTAGATTAAATATAGAACGCTTTTTATTTGGCAGATTCATTATATAAAAAAGAGTAAAAATTGTGCAATGTGTAAAACATACAAAGATAAAACGAGAGTTTTGTACGTAATTTTATTAACAATGTACAAAAAAGTAAGGATGATTTTTGGGCGATTTTATGGAATAAAGTTTCCGGAAAAGATGAATAATGAGAAAAAAGCGGAAAGACTTTGCCGTTTCTTTTAAAGAAAAATGTTATGTAATTAACAAATATGAAAAAAACAGGAAAAGAGAAGAAAATGCTATGAGAAAAATGCTGTTTTTTTATGGCGAAAAATAATATAAATTGTGAAAAATGAAAGAGTAATAGGAAAACCATAAGGATTTTAGGGAATCTACTTGTATAGTGAAATTATTTTAGGTATAATGAAACGAGATATATGAAGATGAAACGGTTGGATCATCGTTTTATCATACAAAAATTAGGAGGAAGACTCGTGAACAGAGAGAAGATTATTGTGATCGACTTTGGCGGTCAGTACAATCAGCTGGTTGCCCGCCGTGTACGTGAGTGCAATGTTTATTGTGAGATCTATTCTTACAGAACTGATATTGAAAAGATCAAAGAAATGAATCCAAAGGGCATCATTTTAACCGGAGGACCAAACAGTGTATATGAAGAAGGTGCTGCTACCTGTAGCAAAGAACTGTTTGAACTGGGAATCCCGGTACTTGGCCTGTGCTATGGCGCACAGCTGATGATGCATTTATTAGGTGGCCATGTATGTAAGGCTCCTGTTCGTGAGTACGGAAAGATCGAGGTAACAGTAGATCAGTCCAGCAAATTATTTAAAAATGTATCTGAAAAGACGATCTGCTGGATGAGCCATAATGATTACATTGAAAAAGCAGCACCTGGATTTAAGATCATCGCTCATACAGATAACTGTCCGGTAGCAGCTGTTGAATGGGAAGAAAAGAACCTGTATGCGATCCAGTATCATCCAGAGGTACTTCACACAGTAGAAGGAACGAAGATGCTGTCTAACTTCGTATACAATGTCTGCGGTTGTGCAGGTGACTGGAAGATGGATGCTTTTGTTGAAAATACCATCAAAGCTATACGGGAGAAAGTTGGAAACGGAAAAGTGCTGTGTGCACTGTCTGGTGGAGTAGACTCTTCTGTAGCAGCTGTTATGCTGGCAAAAGCAGTTGGTGATCAGCTGACCTGTGTATTTGTAGATCATGGTCTTCTGCGTAAAAACGAGGGTGATGAAGTAGAAGAGGTATTCGGACCAAACGGCCCATATAATTTAAACTTTATCCGTGTTAATGCCCAGGATCGTTTTTATAGCAAATTAGCAGGTGTGGAAGAGCCAGAAAGAAAACGTAAGATCATTGGCGAAGAATTTATCCGTGTATTTGAAGAAGAAGCAAAGAAAATCGGCGCTGTAGATTTCCTGGTACAGGGAACCATTTATCCAGACGTTGTAGAAAGCGGTCTGGGTGGCGAATCTGCAGTGATCAAGTCCCATCACAATGTAGGAGGACTTCCTGACTATGTAGATTTTAAAGAGATCATCGAGCCTCTCCGTGATCTGTTCAAGGACGAAGTACGTAAAGCTGGTTTAGAGCTTGGTATTCCGGAAAAACTGGTATACCGTCAGCCATTCCCAGGTCCGGGTCTTGGAATCCGTATCATTGGTGAAGTAACTGCTGAAAAAGTAAAGATGGTACAGGAAGCAGATGCTATCTACCGCGAAGAGATTGCAAATGCAGGACTTGACCGCAGTATTGGCCAGTATTTCGCAGCATTGACAAATATGCGTTCCGTAGGTGTTATGGGTGACGAAAGAACTTATGACTATGCCATCGCATTAAGAGCCGTAAACACCATTGATTTCATGACTGCAGAAGCAGCAGAGATCCCGTGGGAAGTACTTGGAAAAGTAGCAAGCAGAATTGTTAATGAAGTGAAGCATGTAAACAGAGTATTGTATGATTGCACTGGTAAGCCACCGGCAACGATTGAGTTTGAATAGTAACACAACCCCGCAAACCCTTGTAAAATAAGGGCTTGCGGGGATTTTTTTTGCCCTTTGACCCAACATTGACCCAAATTTGCCATAATATATATTTGAAATACTCTTGAAAAATAAAATAAATTATGGTAATTATGAAACAGAAACATATATACACAGAGGGAGGAGGAATTTTGAAAATGCTTTTTGAATCGAAAGTGATTCCTTCGGCGAAATTAAAAATAAATGGAAAAATAAAAAAGGCGATAGATGCGTATAGCGAAAAGAAGGTTCCTATGAGAGTTATGCTGACAGATTTTTTGGCGGTAAAATCGAAGACTGAGGAGTTGGCGGCAGCAGACAATCCATGGGCATATTTTTATAAAGGTATACAGGGACATGAAATCGAGAGTGGGGTTTCCCATGAAGAGACATTGTTTCGGTTTTCGGCGATGACGTTAAAAGACCAGAAGCCATCAGATGTGATTAATGCTGCCTTTTATTCGAACAGGACAAGAAACGATTCTGATTTTGAATTGGGATATTTCCTTCCTCTTTTTCTTGCCAATATTGATCAGAAGGACAGGATGCTTGTTGTGAATCCGTCGCCAGATATTATTTGCCGAATGGAAGAAAGTAGTCATGGTGAAGAAAAATTTTATGCGGTTTCGGATCCAACGGTTGCTGGTCTTTATCGACTTCAGTTTCCAGAGTCAGAATTTTTAACATTTGACCAGATGAATACAATCGATGATATTGATGCGGTATGTATCACAAACAGAGATCAAAAGATGGAGAAAGCACAGAGCTTACTGAATTTCCTGTCAGGCTGCAAGAAAAGTACAAAGATAATGGGTCTGGTTCCTTGTGCTTGGCTTGATAATCCTAACAGTGGTGTATATACAAGAATGAATGAAACTGGAATGACGATAAAGCAGTTACTAATTGTAGATTCAAAGGTGACCGTATCTACACCTAGAAAGAAAATGATTCTGGTATTGGAAAAGGGGAAAGCGGAGAACATAAAAATCTATGATTCAAGCTATGATGAAGCAACAAGGCAGTTTTCAGTTTCTGATAAGGACATTTCTATTAATGCTGATACTTACTTGAAGACCGATAAGACAATTCTTTCATGTTTGAAATCTGATAAGAAAAATGTAGAAGATAAGAAGTCTCAATATAATAAGGCAGAAGAATATAAATTCTCAGAGGAAATTTCACTTTTTTATAAAATCTATTCTGGTAGAAAAAATAAGTATGCTGGTGTGGCATATTATAGAGAAATTGAAAATATGAATCTGAAAACATGGGGGCGAAAGTTGTCTGCAGACATAGAAAAAGGATTGCGGGCAGATACAAGGGAAGACGTTCTTTTCGAACTTGAACGGACAGTATTCAATGATGAAATTTATCCCATTATTCGGAATGATTTAAAAGAAAAAAATATTATAGAAAAGCAAGGCATCACGTTGAAATCTTTATGGTTTTATTTCTGGAACTACCTTTCGGATTTGAAAAAATACAATCATGAATATAGTTCAGAGCTTTTTAAACGAGTTGAAATTGCTGATATTATGCCTAGGTTGCAAAATGAAAATCAAATAATGAAAGCCATATCGATTGGGTTTGGTGTTGAATCGGAGAACGTTCCATACGCTGCTGTTGAGCAAATCGACTTAGTCCTTCAATTAGCTGTGAAACGAGGAATCCTTGTTTGTGATCCACTTGAAGTATATGTGTCAGAATATACGAATCGAGCGACAGAAAGGCAGCAGGATGTTAGAAATGCATTAGTCAAAAAACATTTTACGGCTGTTGAAGAAGAAAAAATAATGAATGTAATTCTTAAGAAACAAACAATGGATGGTAAGTGCCTGGCATGCATACACAAGAGTCTTCTTCTTGCAGTGGGAATCAGGCTTTTTACTGGAATGGCGATTCGTGAGGTAGCGGCACTCAAATGGAAGGATTTTAAGGAGATTAAAGGTGCTGAGGGTTATCAATTTGTGATTACAAAATTTGTTGATTCGAAAGGTAAACTGAAGTCTCATTCAGAGCGAGAAAATTGGAAGAGATTTCGAATCGTTCCTTCTGCAAAAATATTATCATGCTTGCTGCTTGAAAGAAAAAAATACCTGATAGGTAAAGGAATTGATAAGGAATACTTGATGGACTGTCCGATTATTCTTGAAAATGAATGTATTTCAGATATGAAAAAAGGAAAAGAAATGAATCACTGTAGACCAGGAAAAATTAGTAGTATCAGTAATGAATTGATTCAAGTGGCAGGTATTCCGAAAAAAGAGATTATTTTGCCAGATGAAAGAGGAGAGTTGATTACGGATTTGAATCGATACCATGGAGATATATTTTTGTCTAATTTTCGTCATAAGGCAAATCACGTTGCATATCTGACTATTGGTGAAATAAATTACATGATTGGAATTGATGCACCAGATACATTTTCGCGCCATTATTGTGATTATTCAAATGATTTTCTTCAAACAGCCATTATCCAGAAACTTAGCAGGTGGGTATATAGTTATGAGAATCTGGTTGCGGGGATCAAATATAGAAAGCCTGGTATGGGTTCCGTAAATGGATCAGTTATACTTGAAGTCGGACCATTTTCAGGAGGAGTGACTTCAGTGGATCTGCTCATGAAAAATGATGCTTTTTCAGCTACAAAAGTCTCTGTCATGAGTATTCATGGCATTAAAGTAAATACAACAGTATATTGAGGCGATATGATGATGAAAATGCAAATTGATGATAAATGGATTAGAGAAATATATAAGGATGGATTAAAGGAATTTACCTTCTGCGGAGCACTTGAATATAGATATAGGCATGTTGCAAAGAACTGGAATGCCGATACCCGTAAGAAGCATGAAAGAGAATACAATAATATTATTCTTCCAGCCCTGGAAAATCACAATGATAAAAGTATCAGAGAATATACCAGGGAGGATTATGAAAATGCGATTGAGACCATCAGAGAGAACGGGTATGTAAAGGATGGGGTTAGGAGGCAGTATTCCGAAAGCTCAATTAATAATTTCCAAAATCTAATTTATTATGTTGTTTTTCAAGCAGCAGTATACGGATTATGTGATAATGTTTTATGGGGAACGAAGTTCGTACTGGATATACCCAATGAAGAAGATGAATTAGAAGAACGGGTGATATTAAAAAAATCTCTTTCGATTGAGCAGGAGAAACTTTTTGCACGGGCGGTGATGTCAGATCCATCGGAAGATGGTGAAACTGTGGCACTCCTGCTTATGTGGGGATTGGGCCTTAGAAATGCAGAAGCATGTGGCTTGAATTACGGTGATATAAAACAATTAGAAGGGCATTCAGACTGTTATTGTGCATGGGTATATAAAACGACGAAAATCAAATCCAATGAACTACAGTCAGGCGGTAAAACTTATAATACTGGACGTATAATTCCGGTGCCTGGTAAGATTTTAGAGTTTCTTAATGAAAGAAAGAAACTTTTATATTCGGTGATAAGGAAGCTGAATCAAGAGGAGTTCAACATAGATGAATTACCTATATGTTCAAAAGGATGGATTGATTTTGAAAATACTAACTATTCCGAAAGATGTAGAGCAGATCGGGTAAGTATGGCTGCACATGATATATTTGAAAATGTAGGGATTACTTCAAAACAGATAGCATTTCTTGATGAAGAGTTATCCGATGGGAAAACATCAGCAACTTTGAAGGAAAAAGATCCGACAGCTTACTTATTACGGCGAAATTTTGCAACACAAATGTGTATATTGGGATTAAACAATTCAGAAATGCAATATTTAATAGGACATGATGTGGAAGATGCGTATGAGTCTAGGAATGAATATGTGGACAGCGAAAGAATCTATGCGATGTGGTTGAAATTAAGACAAAGAGAATTGGTCAATGACAGAATCTATGATTATAATAAGGCTGAGATATGCATAAAAGCGACAGAAACCGTGAAAATACATATCTCAGCGATAGAACCGGAAGAAGGTATCAATGTTAAGGTTGATACCGATGAGAATGCGTCAGTGAATATGTACTGGTGCGAAGAAACTAAGAAGCAGACAACTGAACGTAGTATTAATATATTAGATAGTTATCATCAGCAGTATGATCAGTGATCGGTCGGAATCAAGTAGAGCTGTTTTGCGTTAGTGTATACAGCTTGATACATTCCGCTGCATGTGTCACAAAAATCTTTTGATGCTTTACAAGATTGCTGGCATCTTGGCGTCGGAATTTGATCCCAGTGGTCGCTAGCGATTAAAACGTTTTGTGTTTTAAAATGCTTCTGAAATTTTGTTCGCCCACTTTCATCGATTATGAAAGTACCAAATTTATCGCGTACTTTTTTAAAATCATTAAGACTTGTAAAAATCAAACGGAAACGCAGTGAAAATTTTGGGGAATACAATCGGAAAAGGATGGATTTTGTTGCACTGTCTGCGAAATTGTAGCTTGCATATACAATACGAGGTCCCAAGTCAAAATCAGGTTGTGCAAAAAGCTCCTCAGCATATTTAAACGTGATTATAAAATCGGATATACGATGAGTTCCTTGTATATCATTAGCATTCAGATGTTCGATACCAGACTCTGCAATTTGCTTTAAGGAAGTAAATCGCATTAAAGTAAAATCATCGTTTTCAGCGTGTGGTGTCTTGACGGGGGTACCTGGATCGATGCCGTCAGAACCTTTGGGTGTTCCTTTTTTTGTCCTCGGAGTAACATGACACAAAGACGTGATAAATTGTTCAGGATCTAAATTAGCGAAGGAATGCTCTTTACCGTTGTTTTCGATAGTTATGCAGATAGAGTTTGTGTGTACCTGGTGGGGATTGCGTGCAAAATAACGTTTACCGGTTTTAGATGTGACAAGATGCATCGGGCATTTGCAAAATGGGCAAAAGTAAGATTGACCACTCATTGCTTGCGATGCAGCGGTATAGACATTGTTTTCGAGAGTATGAGAAAATCTCTGTAAATAAGATTCTTCTATGATAATTAAGAGCGAT
>OGXF01000165.1_pt1 | contig 63929 bp, 51 predicted proteins | sample 1576191 | NCBI WGS metagenome assembly OGXF01 (sample SAMEA3541545, study PRJEB24748) | human gut metagenome | biome: human gut; feature: human-associated habitat; material: faeces | place: China | collected 2012
CGATGCTTTTGGCTTTGTTCTTTGTAATTATGACTGTATGTCCGCATTTAGCAAACCAGCTTTCACCGGTACTTGGAATGCTGTTAAACATTGCTGCACTGGCAGTGCTGATTCTGTTCGGATGTCATAACCCATTCATGTTTAACCAATCCACATTGGTTCTTGGTTATCTGTTATTGTATGGATATGATGTAACAGGAAAAAGTTATCAGATGCGATTAACCGGAATGGCATTAGGTGCAGCACTTACCTGCTTCGTATTTTATCGAAATCATAAAAACAGAACGTATAAAAGAAATTTGAATGATTTGGTACAGGAATTTGATATATCTTCTTCCAGAACAAAGTGGCAGTTATGTCAGATCATATGCGTACCGGCAGTACTCTGCATTGCGGAACTCTGCAATATGCCACGGGCAATGTGGGCTGGAATTGCGGCAATGTCAGCAATCTTACCATTTATGGAGGACATGCAATACAGAGTCCGCAAAAGGATTGTCGGAAATATTGCAGGTGTAATATGCTTTACAGTACTATATTTTTTGCTTCCGTCATCTATCTATGCATACATAGGAATCCTTGGCGGAATTGGTGTAGGACTTTCTGCAAAATATGGCTGGCAGGCAGTATTTAACACATTTGGTGCTTTGGCCATTGCTACAGAGAGTTATGGACTAAAAGGAGCAGTTGGTCTTAGAGTGATTCAGAATGTTTTTGGCGTTGTATTTGCATTAATATTTTGTTCTATGTTTTATTGGCTTATGTCGAAAAAAAAGGAAACAGTGGTAACCATGGCTGCAAAATAACGTGGGTTAGAAAGAAAAAAGGTTAATCCGGAGATGGCAGCTTTGCTGACGAGTCTGGCAAAGAGTATAAAGATGTAAGGGAAAATGTAAGATCTGTTGGCTTTGGGAAGAATCCTAAGGGTGACAGATCTTTTTTTATGTTTTATTCTGCTTTGGATATACTAACCATAGTGCTAAAATTACATTGCCAGATTGTGAAAACAGGATATAGAATATAATTAACAAAAATAACCATATAGGTTATAAATATTTAGGAGAAAGGAATGAGGTTTATGTTATATGAATTTTTGAAAGACAATTATAAGGAAGCAGAGCCTATATTCTTTTCTGATATAGTGATTAAGGGAATTACAAAATCTGCAGTAAATCAGCAGTAAATCAGCAGCTAAAAAAGCTGTGCGATGAGGGAAAACTACAAAAATATGAGAATGGTATTTATTATTTGCCTAAGAAATCACGACTAAAAACAAATGTGGGCGTAAATGCAGATACGGTTGCCAGATACAAATATATTTCCAGAGGTGGAAAAGTAGATGGTTTCTATTCTGGTAATACATTTGCTAATCAGCTGGGAATTTTAACACAGGTTCCCAATAAAGTTGAGATTGTTAGCAATAACATGGCGGCAAAAGTACGAGAAGTTCCAATATGAGGGATCCTTCATCATCTGAGAAAACCCCTCAATATCTAAAGTATTATGATACTCACCCTTGATGTTTAATGAATATTCGACTTGCGGAGTAATAAATTGAGCCATTTTTCCTCATCCCTTCCCGGTCTGACATCACTGGTGATCCAGCAGTCCTCTATCTTTAACTCTGATATGTCAGCTATAATCTTTTGAAAAGAATCCTCTATAAAATCTGTAAAATAACGACCATTACGATCCCCCGCAAAGTTACCATACTTAAATGAAGTATAGATCATCCCGTTATCTTTAAGTGCAATGCACATCTTTTGTAATACTGAACGCAGCTCTTTCTTTGGTAAATGCAAAATAGAGGAACAAGCCCAAATACCGTTATATTCATTAACCGCATCCGAAAGATGAAAGATGCTAAAAAATCCAGGATTCCAATTATTGCGATGACTGCTAATGTCTTTGCAGAAAATATACAAAAAGTTCTTTCTGTTGGAATGAATGATCATGTTGCAAAGCCTGTAGATATGAACATTCTCGTGCCAACAATAATGAAATATTTATAATAGACAGATTTAATGATGTTGGGGGCAAAAGGGTCTGTTACAACAGCAAAAGCCGCAAAAATATGGGCATACAGCTTTTTCATAGTCAGGGAGTGCTCACCCTATGATCTCCATAGGGTGAGCACCTGTTTTTTACCTGTATACCCGTAAACATTATTACATCATCTCATTAGGCTTCATGGTGTCCATATCATCAAATTCCATGTTCTCGCCGCCCATTGCCCAGATAAAGGTATAATTAGATGTACCTGCACCGCTGTGAATGCTCCAGGACGGACTGATCACAGCCTCTTCGTTTTTCATGATAATGTGTCTGGTCTCTGTTGGTTCGCCCATCATGTGAAATACTACATTGTCACCTGGTACCTCAAAATACATATAAACCTCCATACGACGCTCATGTGTATGTGCCGGCATAGTATTCCATACACTTCCCGGCTCTAACACGGTCATACCCATGGAAAGCTGACAGGTTTTTAATACATCCGGATGGATAAACTGATTGATAGTACGCTTATTAGAAAGAGCTGCATCACCACATGGTCTCTTTGCTGCCTTTTCAATAGGAATGAAAGTAGTAGTATAGGAAGTATGGGCCGGAGCACTTACCATATAAAATTTTGCCGGATCAGAAGGATCTTCGCTTTCAAAGTAAACTTCTTTTGTTCCCTTGGTAATGTACAGACAGTCCTTATATCCCATAGCAAATTCCTGTCCATCAGCAGTAATCTTTCCTTTTCCGCCAATATTGAAAATACCGATCTCACGGCGTTCCAGAAAATAGTGGGTTCCAAAGTTCTTCCAACAGTCAATGCCTTTTTCAATAGAAACCTTCTCAGAAACCGGCATACATCCCATTGTGACCATACGGTCTACATGGGAATACACTGCAACTACCTCATCTGCCTGATACAGGTTCTGGATCAGAAATTCCTTTCTCAGCTCTTCTGTTGTATAGCGTTTTACATCTCTCTGGTTTGCAGAATAACGAATATCCATTTTTTATTGTCTCCTTTTATCTAAATTGGCTGTATTTATGTCCTGCTGCCATTCCTCCTCTGGCTGCTGCCAGCTCACTGACTGTTACCAGCTGGTATCCTCTGGCGGTCAGTTCCGGGATCAGCGCCACAGCAGCATCTGCAGTAGCATCGTAAATATCATGCATCAGGACAATATCCCCATCTTTTACCTGACTTAAAACATTGTTAATGGTCTTTTGGGCATTTCTGTGCTGCCAGTCTCTTGTATCAATGGACCACATGATAGCAGGCATTCCCATAGAACCAAGTACAGAAAGGGAATGGGCATCTATATAGCCGCCTGGCGGACGCATTACAACTGGTGATACACCGCAGGCTGCTGCTACCTTCTGGTTTACAGCGCTTACCTGGCTTACAATGCCTTCATTGCCCAGTTTTGATATGTATTTATGGTCATTGGTGTGATTTGCCACCTCACAGCCCTGAGCCACCATACGACGGATCACTTCGCCATTCTGTGGAACATTGGTCCCTACCATAAAGAAAGTGGCTCTGCCCCCATACTGGCCTAAGCTGTCTAAAATACGGTTGGTGACAGAAGCCCTTGGCCCGTCATCAAAGGTCAGCGCGATCATTGGTCTGGACGGATCTATTGTTGATGGAGCTGTCTCTGCAGGTGCGCCTGCATTTTTTGCTGTAATAGACGCCTTAATGCCGTCCACTCTCAGTCCTGCACCTTCCGTTCCTGCTGTTGCACCGTTTACCGCCCAGTCTGTCCAGGAACCATTCTGGTAAACTTTATAATACAGATCATAAGAAGCTGCCGAAGAACCTGTTAATTCCATAGCAATGGCTTCCAATGGCATTTCTGCTGATGCACCGCCATTTTCTGCTCCATCTGCTTCCCAGTCAAGCCAGCCTGTACCACTTAAATTTACCTTATAACGGACACCGATCTGTGCTCCCGCCGGAATGTTAATCAGATTAGCCCTCATGGATGTGACCCATGAATCAGCCGGCGCTGCCAGCGCATGATTATCTGCCGTCGGATCACTCCATCCCCGGTTTCTGAAATATACGCTATAATTTACCTGTAGCGGATCGTTGGTGGGAGTCTGGTCTGTGGTACCTGTATTATCACCGCCGGATACTTTTTCCTGCTCTCCTGAACCAGCATTTTCATTATCTGCTGTAGCATTCTCCACATCTTTTACGGTCTCTCCCGGCCCTCCTGTGGACTGCCCGGTCTTTGCCGCTCCCACTCCGGTAGTTCCTGCCAGAGCGGTCATTCCCTGTGCAGTAAAGATCATTCCTGCTGCCAGGATCGCTGCCAGGATCCTGCTTTTCATTTTTCTCATTTTTCTTCTCCTTTAACCAAATATCTTTTTACACAGCATCAGATATTCTTCATAATAAATGTGGCCTTTAAACTCCTTCAGTGCCTCTGCCACCCCTTTGTAATACCAGCCCTGCATTTCCTTGTCCTTCTGGTTAAAACGCTGCCAAACCTCATCTCCCAGGACCAGATAATCTCTGACTGTACTGCGGATATTGCTTAACTTATCCGCAAGCGCCAGTATTTTTTCATCTCTGGTTGCTGACTTTAAGTGTTCCACTGTAGTGCCTTTGCGCTCCATCCAGCTTCTGGACTTGTCTTCGCTTTCACTCTCTACCAGAAATGCCACTCTAGAACCAAACTTTTCCTCCAGTTCTTCTTTCGTAACCCCGGCGTCCTCTATCACATCATGCAGCAAAGCCGCAGCTATCATTTCCGGTTCATTTGTAAATGCCGTTACAATGGCTGCTGTTTCCATCGGATGTGTGATATAAGGGATCTTGGTTCCCTTTCTGTAAACACCCTCATGTGCCCGCTCTGCAAATTCAGCCGCCTCTCTTATCATATTGCGTTCTACCTCTTTTCCCCCATTTTATCTGTCCCCTTAAGATCCTAGTACATCGTTTCGTAAATAACTGTACTAATCACGTAGGATGCGGATTTGAGTGTGCAGGTCTAAAAACGCAGGCGTAGCGGGCTACGCTGAGGCTTTTAGGCCTGTGCAATCAGATTCGCAGACAAGTGAGTGGTATAGTTATTTCGAAAACGATGTACTAGTATAATCATACCATACCCCCTTAACATTTTGAAGCTACTTACTCGCATTTTCGTAAGACTTTCTCAATGAATAATTCCTTGTAAGTAATCTGTTTTTCTGCTATGCTATAGGGAGCTTTTACTAAAGGAGGAAATGGTAATGGAACACCATTCATCATACAGCGCACCAAGAAGCAGCCGTGCATCCGGACGTACACGCTCCACTGCTTCCCGTCAGGATCAGCGCCGCACACACAAACCACAAAAAAATGGAAATACCGGTTTTTCCCGTATTTTATTATGCTACATACTTCCATTTTTAGTGGTCAATCTGGCAATTTTCTTTATTGTTACTGCTACACCAAAGATTGAAATAGATATCAGCGATACAACTGATTACAAAACTCTAGATGTAAGCTTTAAGATTCACTCCCTGCTTCCTTTAAAGAAGATGACAACCACTCTGGAATCCCAGCCAATTGAATTCAAAAAAGAAAAGGGCGTTTACCACGCTGTACTGGAAAGTAACGGCACTCTAGAGATCTACGCATTAAGCTTAAACGGCATGCAGGCCCAGGATATTGAGCATATTGCAGTATTGGATGATACAGCCCCATCATTTGATGAAGAAAACGTAGTTATGGAAAACGGCAAGCTTATCCTCACTATAGAAGACAGCATTTCCGGCATCAACTATGATTCTATTTATGCTACCGATGACAGTGGAACGAAGATCCTTCCTGACAGCTGCGATAAAGAAAACGGAGAAGTCACTTTTAAATTAGAAGAAGGCTCTCTCACTGTTTATGTAGAAGATATGGCCGGAAACCCGAACCAGGCTGCCTTCTCTATCAACCAGTCCGGAATTAATACATCAGACCGGAACAGCAAGTTCCCAACTGACGGAAAGAATGGTATGAACGGAACAGAAGCAACCGAAGCGGAGAATGAAACAAAAGCTTCTAAGGCAAAGACTTCCGAAACAAAAGCTTCCGAAACGAAATCTGCAAAAGCCAGCAGTACCAAGGCAGAGACAAAAGCATCATCTGCTGCAAAGTCTACTACTGCTGCAAAGTCCTCTTCTGCGGCTAAATCCACCACCGCAGCAGCGAAATCTACCTCTGGAGCGGCTAAGTCCACCACTGCAGCGCAAAAATCTACTTCTGCGGCAGCTAAGTCCACCACTGCGGCACAAAAATCTACTTCTGCGGCGGCTAAATCCACCACTGCGGCGCAGAAATCTACTTCTGCGGCGGCTAAGTCCACCACAGAAGCAGCAAAATCTACTACAGCGGCACATGAACCAACTACAGCGGAAGCTCCGGCTACTATAGCTCCATTAAACAACTAAAGGGATATATAAAAAAGCTGATAGGATTTCTCACAAAAAAGCATCCTGTCAGCTTTTATTTAATCTTTTCGTTTTGACCTTAAATCTTATCGTCCTTCTGCCACAATCTCATCAATAATATCCACATACTCTGCACAGTATTTTTCATATAAAGGCATAACTGCCTGCTGAAACCGTTGTTTTTCTTCCGGAGAAAGCTGGGTCACAATACAGCCATTAGCCTCCACCCGCTGTCTGGAAATAGATTCTCTTATTTTCCACTGGTTTCTTTCATAACGTGCTGATTCTTCTGCACATTCCCGGATAATCTTCTGGTATTCTTCCGGAAGCTTGTTCCAGGTGTACTGGGAAGCGATCTGTGCTTCCGGCACACGGCTGTGTTCATCTACGGTAAAGTATTTTGCTACTTCATAATGTCCTGCAGATTCATAAGACGGCCAGTTATTTTCTGCCCCGTCTACCTTTCCGGTCTGGATGCCGGAATACACTTCCCCATAAACCATAGGAATCGGCGTAGCTCCCAGCGCCCGGACTGTATCACTCATCAGCTCTGATTCCTGTACACGAATGGTCATTCCCTTTATATCTTCCAGCTTTTCAATGGGCTTTACAGCATTATAAAAGCTTCTGGCACCTGCATCATACCAGGAAAGAGCCAGTATACCTGAGCCCTGAAAAGCCTCAAGGAATTCATCTCCTATAGGACCTTCCAGTACCTTCCACATATGATCTGCTCCTGTATACAGATAAGGCATCTGAAGTACATTCAGCTTGGGAATATACTCTGCTGCTGTAGAAAGGGCAACTCTGGCAAAATCGATCCCGCCAAACTGGATCTGTTCAATCACAGACCTTTCATCTCCTAACATTCCCCCTGCATTTACCAGAATCTCTACTTTTCCCCCGGTACGTTCTTTTACCAGTTCAGCAAATTTATAGGCGCCCTGGGTCGTAGGATAATCTTCAGCCTGGTTTTCTGCATAAGTCAGGACAAAATCCGGTTCTGCCAGCTTTTCTTTCCCTTTTAATGATACCCCTCCCAGAGTGCAGCCGCCTAAAATAAGAACGGTCATACACAAGCAGAATATCCCTTTTTTTACCATTGTTGCCTCCTGATCTTATAAATGTTCTCTCAGAATCTTTCTGTGCCTGCTTTTATTTTTCCTTTTTCAAGGTCTGGGATTGTTTCTTCATCAGCCAGTCGTAAAAGGCTTTTTTGTCCTCTCCTACTACCCGGTCTGTAAGCAGATATCCATGGGACGGATCTGTAAAAATAATAGCCATACCAGGCAGCTTTGCGATCCTTACTATTTTTCTCCACGGGATCTTATCGTAGGTATTCCCCACTTTTACCTGAATCCCAACATCGTCCAGACGGATCTCTGTATCTTCTCCGGATACAGATGCCAGCTTTCCTGCACTTAGGTAAATAGCCAGAGGCTGAAAGATGGTAAAAAGGCAGCAGCCTAAAACCATACAGATACGGAATATGTTTCCTGAAGATCCCCATTTTGCAAAAGTGAGGGCTAAAAGAGCTGCTGTAAAAACCAGGTTTACCATGCCTGTCATGGAATGGTAAATGAAATACATGGACATTTTCCAGTATTCTCCTCTGGTGGTTTTATAACGGTATTGATACATAATATAATTTCCCCCCTAGCTGTGAGTATACACTTACGAAACTCACGAATCCCGCGCATTCGCGCTCCACTGCCTGCTTACGCAGGCGATTCGTTCGTTAATGGCTTGTGAAAAACAAATGTCTGCTGACGCAGCCGCTTGTTTTTCCCTGCGCTCATTATATCACAAAGGGGATGTCCTCGACACCCCCCTTATTTTTATATGTACTTCTTTTATATATACTTTACTTTTATTATACCCCTATCAGTGTGCAAATACACTTGGAAGCCATAAGCTGATTCCTGGTACAAAGGTGATCAGGATCAGAGTAATGATCATACACAGATAGAATGGTAATGTTGCTTTTACAACCTTTTCCATCGGGATCTTTGCAACAGCGGAACCGATGAAAAGTACAGCACCTACAGGAGGTGTCAGAAGTCCGATACCACAGTTAAGGACAACCATGATACCAAACTGGATCGGGTCGATACCAATAGAGGTAGCGATCGGAAGAAGGATAGGAGTTGCGATCAGGATGATCGGCGCCATATCCATGATACAGCCTAATACCAGAAGGATCAGGTTTAATAAAAGAGCGATCAGGATCGGATTGCTGGTCAGTCCGACAATAGCCTGGGCTGCCAGGTCTGGTACATGAAGTCTTGTAAGGCAGTAACCGAAAATACTGGAAGTTGCGATCAGGATCAGTACGATAGATAATGTATCTACACACTCGCCTAATACTCTCCATACACCTTTCCAGTCAAGGCCCTTGTAAATAAATACGCTGACGATCAAACTGTAGATAACTGCAACTGCTGCAGACTCAGTAGCTGTGAACACACCGCCTACAACGCCGAATACTACGATAAGGACTGCTGCCAGTGCCCAGAAAGAAACACTTAACTGCTTAAGCAGGTTCTTTATGCTGAACTTGTCACCCTTTGGATAATTGCGTTTTACAGAAATAATGTAAGAACCAACCATCAGGGATACAGCTAAAAGTGCGCCTGGAACATAACCTGCAAGGAATAAGCTTCCTACAGAAATACCACCTGCTGTAGTAGCATAAATAACCATGTTGTGGCTTGGAGGAACCAGAAGTCCCTCACAGGAAGAAGTAATGGTAACTGCTGTAGAGAAATCACCGTCATATCCCTGGTCAACCATCATAGGGATCAGGATGGATCCTAAAGAAGCAGTATCTGCAGATGCAGAACCAGAAATACCACCAAAGAAATAAGAAGCAACAATGTTTACCATTGCCATACCGCCTCGCATCCAGCCTACACAGGCATTTGCCAAAGCGATCAGTTTTTCAGAAATACCACCGGACCCCATAAGGCATCCCATGGTGATGAAGAAAGGTACTGCCATTAAACTGAAGGAACTGATTCCTTTTACCATCTGCTGGCAGATAGTGGTCAGAGGAAGTCCCTGAGACATCAGACAGAATACAGAAGAAAGGGCTACTGCATACGCAATTGGGAAACGCAGCATGATCATAAGGAAGAAGCTTCCAAGTAATATTAAAATTGCCATACTATCTACGCTCATTCTACTTTTCCTCCTTTACATAAAAACTTCTGATATGATTATACAATGCTTCAATCTCGAAAATGATCATTGCAATACCTGCTAACGGAACAGGCAGATACATCCAGAAACGGGATACAGTCGGCATACTTACATAAGTACCTTTTGCACCGATGCCGGAAGCATAATTCCAGCCTACAGTCAACATGATAACAGCCAGTACTAAAACAGCCACATCAGCAAGGATATCCAGGAATTTTACCAGATTCTTTGGCAGATAGCTGTCAAGAGCAGTCATACGGATATGAGCACCGCGACGGATAGCCAGCGCTGCGGAAAGAACTGCCATATAAGCCATACAGGAAAGAACTACTTCCTCAGACCAGGCCGGATCTGGGATAAATGAGATATAACGTCCTGCAACAGACATACAGGTAATGAGGATATCAATCACAAGCAGAAGCTTGCAGATGAATAATACAAACTTGTATGCTGCATCATATAAAGGACGGATCTTATCGATTTTTTCAAAAATTGAAGGCATTTTTCAGTCCCCTTTCTTAATTAAAAGCGCAGGAGAGACGCGCTCTCCTGCGCCAGATACACCATTTGCCTATTTATCTGACTGGCTCAGATTATTTTGCCATATCAAGAATCTTCTGATACAGTTCTGCGTTATCCTTTGTAGAGGATTCGATGATGTCCTTGCAAGCTTCCTGCCATGGAGTCTTATCTTCAACATCTACTACAGATACGCCATTAGCCTTTAACTCATCCAGAACCTTGTTCTCTGCTTCTTCAGAGATCTTACGGTTGTATTCAGATGCATACTTTCCAGCTTCGGTCAGAACATCCTGCTGCTCTGGAGTTAACTTATCCCAAGCTTCATCAGTAATGATAACCTGGATAGCACCTAATGTATGTCCATCAAGGATCAGGTTAGGAGCAACCTCTGGGAATGCGTTGGACTGATAGTTTGCGATCGGCTGCTCAGCGCCATCAACAACACCTGTCTGCAGTGCAGAGTACAGTTCGTTGAAGGAAACTACAGTTGCGTTTGCACCAAGTCCTGATACCATACCGGTCATGATCGGGTCGTTAGAAACACGAAGCTTCATTCCCTTTAAGTCTTCAATAGTATTTACCGGCTTAACAGTGAAGAAATGACGGAAACCTTCTTCTCCGTAGAACAGACCTCTTACGCCCAGTCCGTTGTCATGAGGTTCCATTAAGAACTCTGGAGCCAGTTCACTGTCTGCAAATTTCCAGAAATGCTCACGGTTTACAAATGTATAAGGTACAGACAGAAGAACGGATTTCTGTGCGCCGTAGCTTGTCAGTGCGAATGCGGAGATACGGGACATATCAATAGTTCCGCCACCGCCAAGCATGGTATCCAGAACATCGTTTTCAGAACCAAGAACACCACTTGCCTGAAGGTCTACTGTAATAGATCCGCCAGACAGCTCTTCTACCTTCTCTTTGAATGCTGTATCAGTCTGTCCAACGATCGTATCCAGTGGATTAACCTCTGCCATTACCAGAGTAACTGCAGGTCCTACAGGCTCCCCAGCTGCTGCAGACTCTCCTTTGGATTCCTCTTTTGCTTCTGCTGCTGTGGTCGCTTCCTCCTTAGCTGCCTCAGTAGCTGCTGCTGTAGTAGTTGTTTCTGGGGATTTTAATCCGCATCCTGCCAGTGATCCAGCTACCATAGCTGTGCAAAGTGCTGCACTTAACCATCTTTTTTTCATGTTTTTACCCTCCTATTAATGCGTTTTTCACATGTTTTTTATGTTTTTTACGCTTTCTTTATGCTGATTTCATTATATGGGTAAAATCTTGTTCTGAACATGGTAAATTTTTGATAATCCTAGTACGATTTTGACTTAATAAGGAAATTTTTATCCCTTTTCCCTGAAAACTGTATTTCTATACTCCGTCGGGCTCTGTCCTGTGATTCTTCTGAACACTTTTGTGAAATAGTTTGAATCCTCATATCCAACATTTTTACCTACATCCTTTACATTTACCGTAGGTTGTTCCAACATCTTTTTTGCCATATTGATGCGGTATTCCGTAAGATATGATGTGAAATTCTGGCCAAAACTCTGCTTAAATAAACGGCAGAAATGAGGTTCGGAATAATTTGTCTTTTCAGCCATCTGCTGCACAGAAAGATCTTTCATATAGTTTTCACAGATATAATCCTTCAGCATCTCTGTCACTTTGCTGATGCGCAGATTTTCATTTGCATAATCTGGCTCTTCTTCCATGATCTGCTGACCTGCTTCTGCCTGTTCTGCCACCTTTCGTATCCTAGTCTGTTCTTCCTTTTCTCCTGCCAGACGCATAGCTTCTTCTAACACCAGCATCAGTTCTTTTTCATCCCATGGTTTTAAAATATAATCCAAGGCACGGACTGTGATAGCCTTTTTTGCATAAGAAAATTCATCATAGGCTGTGAGAAAGATAATACAGCAGTTTTTATCTTTTTCTCTGATCTTTTCTGCTGCCTGTATTCCATTAATGCCCGGCATCTCAATATCCAGTATGGCGATCTGGATCTTTTCTTTTTCATATATCTCCAGAGCTTCCCTGCCGTTTTCTGCCTGAAAAAGCTCGCATTGTCCCTCTAAATTCTTTTGCAAAGTCTTCAAAAGAACTTTTCTCTCGATGATTTCATCATCTGCTACCAGCAGTCTGTACATTTTGATCTTCCCCCCTGTATTTCATCCCTGCATCCTTTTGCGGAAGTATCATCTGTATGATAGTTCCCTTTCCCTCACAGCTGTAAATTTGAAGGTCTCCTCCCTGATATATCATGTGGATACGTTTATAAATATTTCCCAGTCCAATACCTATTTTGGCTGTACGTCTTTCTGCCATGGCTTTTCTTACTTCTTCCAGCCTTTCTTCACTTATCCCAAGACCTGTATCTGCTACTGAAAGGATCAGGTCCTGATTTTTTTTCCAGATACGCACATGGAGGATACCTCCCCCTTCCTTTTTGGAAATACCATGGACGATCGCATTTTCCACAATGGGCTGTAAAGAAAGAGAGGGGATCATTACTGCTGCTGCATCCGTTTCCAGACTCAGTCTATATTTGATCCTGCTTCCGAAACGCATTTTCTGCAGATACATATAATCCTCTACGATCTTTAATTCCCGTTCCAGGGTCACAAACTGCTCCGTGGTCTTTAAATTATAACGAAAAAGGTTCCCCAGGCTTAAGATCATTTTTTCTGTATCCCCTGCATCTTCCAGCTTCGCTGTACATGCGATCATGTTTAATGTATTAAACAGAAAGTGAGGATTGATCTGGCTTTTTAACAATTCCAGTCTGGCAGAATTCAGCTGTTTCTCCATATTGCTGCGTTCCATTTCCTCTTTATAAAGAAGCTCCTGCATCTCGTTGTTCTTACGCATGGTCTCAATATAACCTCTTGTGCTGTGCTTCATTACATTGAACGCCGCAACCAGTTCGCCCATTTCATCTTTATTCTCTATGATCAGGTCCGGCTCGTCAAAATCATTGGCTGCTATCTTTCTGGTACTTACAGCCAGTGCTAAAACAGGCTTTGCAACAGAATTTGAAAGAATCTTTGTAAGCCAGACTGCTGCGACCATAAATACAATGGAAATACCAAGAATTATATAGGGAATATTAGAAAATACGGCTGCTTCTCTCTGATAATCTTCGGTTCCTTTTGTCATGGTTATCTGTACCAGACGGCCTGTATATTCCTGAATATACTCCTGCATTCTGTATACGTAATACAATTTCTCCACAAATTCACTGCCTGTTTTGTTTCCCTCTGCAACGTCATCGCGATGAACTTTGTAGCTTTCATAAGCATTTCTTATACTCCAGGTTCTGGCACTGCGCTCTTTTCCGATCCTTCTATAATCAGAAGGCAATGACCACAGGCAGCGTTCTGTCCTTACACAGGCTACACGGTAAGTATTGCGGCTTTCTTCATCTGAATTGCGCACATAATGTTCAAAGGCCTTTATTTCCAGGTCCAGTGCATCCTGAAAATCGTTACATTTGGAATTGTCATTTAAGATCCTGCCAAAGCTTCCTAAGGATACATTGGTGATCCATACATTAAAAGAAGCAGAAAGAGCCATGATCAAAATGACCATGGCTGCAAAAAATCCTATTTTTCTTTTTATGGAGATCGTCATCCATAGCTTTCTCACGGAAGGAAGCATGATAACCCCCCTATGTTGTAATACTTATGATATGATACCAGGGTCCCAAGGTCATAAATCCGATGCAAGCTTGCTTGCAGGAGGATTTGTGACCTTGGGACCCGCCAAAAGCATGAGTAAAAAGCCATTTTTTGAAGAAAAATGAGCGGATTACGAATGTTTTTAGAATTGCGGGAGTGCAAAGCACGTAGCAATTCGGTATATGTATTTTTATTTATTTCTGCTGCGTCCCCGCTTTTTTGCTGCTCTGAGAGCAGCTTTTTTAGATGCCGGAGTGGTTTTTTCCGGTGATGCCGGAATTTCCGCAACTGGTGCCGGAACCGGATCAGGTTTGGCTGTTTCCAGTTTCTTTGGCTCTTCCCTGACTGTTTCTAACTTTTTCGGCTCTTCCTTTTTAGTCTCCAGCTTGTGTGCCTCCGTTTTAGCTGTGGCTAATTTCTTTGGTTCTTCTTTTTTGGTCTCCAGCTTGTGTGCCTCCGTTTTGGCTGTAGCAAGCTTTTTGGGCTCTTCTTTCTTCGCCGCAGTCAGTTTTTTAGGCTCCGCCTTCTTTGTTGTTAACTTCTTTGGCTCTTCTTTTTTTGCAGTAGTCAGCTTTTTCGGTTCTTCCTTCTTTGTTGCTAATTTCTTTGGCTCAGATTTTTTCGCAGTAGTCAGCTTCTTCGGCTCAGATTTCTTCGTGGCCAGTCTCTTCGGGCTTTCCTTCTTCTCCTCTGGTGTGCAGGAAAATACCATAAAGCTCATTGGCGGAATATGGATCTCAATAGAGTTTTCTCTTTCATCCCATTCCATTTTTCTGGAAGATTTTACACGGCTGTTGGTACGGCCTTCGCCGCCAAATTCCTTAGAATCACTGTTAAAGATCTCTTTATACTTTCCTGCAAATGGCACTCCAAGACGAAATTTATCATGATCCACATTATCAAAGTTGCATACACAAAGAAGAGTTTCTTCTTTGCCCCTGCGCACAAACATGATCATGCTTTCCTCATGGTAGCTGCAGTTGATCCACTCAAATCCCTCTGTTTCAAAATCCTGCTCATACAGTGCCGGATGTGCCTGATACAGCTTGTTTAACTCACGTACATAAGTCTGCATGTTCTTGTGCAGCGGATATTTTAACAGATCCCATTCCAGGGATGCATTTTCATTCCACTCGTCGATCTGACCATAGTCCTGTCCCATAAACAGCAGCTTCTTTCCCGGATGGGACATCATAAAGCCGTAAGCAGCCCTCAGATTTTCTGCCTTTGCCTCTAAGGTCTCTCCAGGCATTTTGCCCATCATAGAGCCTTTTCCGTGAACTACCTCATCATGGGAGAATACCAGGACAAAGTCTTCACTGTATGCATAAAGCATGGAGAAAGTCAATTCCCCATAGTTATTTTTACGGAAATACGGGTCACAGCGCATGTAGTTGGTGAAATCATTCATCCAGCCCATATTCCACTTATAATCAAAGCCCAGTCCGCCGTCCTTTGGATCACCGGTGATCATCGGCCATGCGGTAGATTCCTCTGCGATCAGGATCGCGCCATTTTTTCTGCCCTTAAATACAGTATTTAAGTGTTTTAAAAACTCTACTGCTTCCAGATTTTCATTTCCGCCATAGATATTTGCCACCCATTCGCCATCATTTTTACCATAGTCCAGATACAGCATGGAAGCTACTGCATCCATACGGATGCCGTCTGCATGGTACTTCTCAGCCCAGAACAATGCGTTGGCGATCAGGAAATTAGATACCCCAGGACGGCCATAATTATAGATCAAAGTACCCCAGTGAGGATGAGACCCCTTTCTTGGGTCTGCATGTTCATAAACGCAGGTTCCGTCAAAGCATGCCATTCCAAAGGCATCTCTTGGAAAATGGGCCGGTACCCAGTCTAAGATCACGCCAATGCCCTGTTCATGCATATAATCCATGAAATACATGAAGTCGTCTGGTGTGCCATAACGGCTAGTGGGGGCATAATAACCAGTTACCTGATATCCCCAGGAAGCATCTAAAGGATGCTCCATAACCGGCAAAAGCTCTATATGGGTATACCCCATATCTTTTACATACTCTGCCAGTTTTACTGCCAGCTCCCTGTAGTTGTAAAATTCAGAACCAATGATACCTTCCCCATTTTCGTCCTTTGCGATCTCTTTGCGCATCCAGGAACCTAAATGGACTTCGTAAATATTTAAAGGCTTGTCCTTCGTATCAGTAACAGCCCGCTTGTCCATCCATTTTTTATCTTTCCACTGATAAGTGTTGATATCCCATACGATAGAAGCATTATTTGGACGCAGCTCTGCATAGTTTCCATAAGGGTCAGCCTTCATCATAGGCAGTCCTGCAGCGGTCTTGATCTCATATTTATAAAGACATCCCACCTTCAGTCCCGGAATAAACAGTTCAAATACACTGGCATCTCCTTCGCCTACTTTGCGCATCTGATGACGTCTTCCGTCCCATAAATTAAAGTCACCTACTACGCTGACACGCATGGCACATGGAGCCCATACTGCAAAATAAACACCTTCTATTCCATCAATCGTCATAGGATGGGCACCCATTTTCTCATAAATGTCGTAGTAGATGCCTGCTCCGAATTTCTTTAATTCCTCTTCTGTAAACTGAGGTCCGAAAGAGTAAGGATCATGGATCTCTTCCTCCGTTCCATTATCATATGTGACAAGCAAGGTGTAAGCGGTCACTGTTTTTCTCGGGATCAATACTGCATAAAAACCTGCTTCGTCTGCAAGCTCCATAGGATATTTTTTCCCATTTCCTGTCAGCTTTACAGTAATGGCCGTTGCTGTCGGGATAAATGCCTGTATTAATAAGCCTTCTTCTGTTACATGCGGTCCTAACATTCTATGGGGATCAGCTGACTCGGAATAAGTCAATTCCTCGATCCCCGCCCAATCCATAAGATCATATAATTTCTGTTCCATCTGTGTTCCCCCTCCTGGCAAAAAGCAGCATTGGCCTTACTATAACTGTTGCGCCCGTTCTGAAATATTCTGTCTGAAATTGATCACATCATGCTCATACTCTTCATCCATAAGCGGAGAGGAGATCATAAAATCTGCGCTTGCCTTGTTGTTTGCAATAGGGATATCGTAAACCTGCGCAATACGCAGCAGTGCCTTTACGTCCGGATCATGAGGCTGTGCTGTCAACGGATCAGAAAAGAAGATGACGAAATCGATCTGCCCTTCTACGATCTTGGCACCGATCTGCTGGTCGCCTCCTAATGGACCGCTGTTATATCCTTTTACCGGAAGCCCTGTATAATCAGTGATCATCCTTGCTGTAGTTCCGGTTCCGCATAGGAAATGTTTCTCCAGAATAGATTTATTTGCCTTACACCATTCCATTAATTCATGCTTTTTCTGGTCATGGGCGATCAGGGCAATGTTTTTCTCTTTCTTGATAGTCATTGGGATAAATTCCATTGTATGCATGCCTCCTTTTGCTGTCTGCATCCTCTCAGGATCTTTCAGTGTCTAAAATGTTTCCTTACTCAACTACCGGATTAGTCAGTGTTCCTATTCCTTCTATGGTGCATTCTACCACATCCCCAGGCTTTAAAAATCTGGGCGGTGTAAATCCCATTCCCGCACCTGCCGGTGTACCTGTGGCAATAATGGTTCCCGGCTTTAATGTCATTCCCTTGGAAAGCTCACTGACAATGTGGTCAATTCCAAATATCAGCAGTCCTGTATTGCTGTCCTGTCTTAATTCCCCATTGACGCGGGACTGGATAGAAAGCTTTGGCGGATATGGGATATCTTCCACTGTTGTGATACATGGTCCCATTGGGAAAAATCCATCCAGGCTCTTTCCAAAATACCACTGGTTGTGCCGTGTCTGAAGGGTTCTGGCACTGACATCATTGATAATGGTATAACCGAAAATGTAGTTCTTTACTTCCTCCTCCGGCACATTTTTTGCTTCTTTTCCAATGATAACCGCCAGCTCCACCTCATAATCCAGATCAGTCACAATGTCAGAATGGCTTTGAATGCCGTCACCGTTTGCCACTGATTCATTTACACGTTTGGAAAAGTAAACTGCGTAGGGACGTTCCCCACCAAATGCTTCTTTTTTGTAACGGGCAGATTCTTCTGCATGATCCATGTAATTGATGCCCAGACAGATCACATCCTGCTTTGGATTTTTGATCGGCGCCAGAAATCTGACCTCCTCTATCGGTGCCGCTCCTCTTATCTTGTACGGATCCTGACCAGATACGTACTCCAACAGCTGTTTTTCTGACTCGCTGATCCCTTCGATCAGTTCCTGCATCGTCTTATAATCCATATCCAGGGAGCGAAGAGGATAGACCCATTTTCCATCCTTGCTGATCACACCCAGACCACCTTTATGTTCTACTTCATATGTAACAAGCCTCATAACAGCCTCCTTACCATTCTGTTTAGCAATTTCTTAATGCTTACTTTATCACATTTTTCCGAATTTATCTATATTTCTGCATATATTTTACATAATTTCAGGGGATTTGGCAAACAATTCAGACGTTCTGCAGATTCTTGCCCTGACACAGCTGCCTGCTTTTCCTGCACATATATAAATTACTCACAATCGAGTAGGAGGCGGTGACTAACCGCCGTCCTCTCACAGCACCGTACGTCAGACTGTCTAACAAAACCCTTTTGAGGTGGTAAAATCGACAGTCTGATAAGCGGATTCTCATATTTTTCTTCATTCTATCGAATAGAGGGCTACTCCAAAAGCTATTTCTGATATCCTGTTTTGTTTTTCTTTGTAACTATTCAAATTTTTTAACCAATTCCTGTGTCGAGAACAAACTTAATAATCGCTTAAAATTATAAGCGATAAACATGGATGCTGCTTCAGCATCAACATTTTCCTTTTTACGCCTAAGAAAGAAACTATACCCCAAAGAGCGTTTGACTGTTCCAAATGGATGTTCTACGATGCATCGTCTCTGTCTATAAACGTTGTTGTTTTCCAATGTTGATTTATGAACATCAGCAAGGATATTTTCATATTCCCAACGTTGAAGTGTCCTTCCAGTTTTAGATGATGTACAACTATTATGGTATTTACACGTAGAACAGGATGTACACTTATATTTTTTATGGGCTCCTCCGACTTCTCATACCACTTCCCAAGAAATTTCGCATGCGTGCTTATATCCTCAGTTACATACTTGTGGTTATATGATGGTATGAGATCTCTCCTGTTCCGTTATCAACTTTCATAACATTCCGCTCCCTCTACACCGAAGAGTTCTTCAATGCTGTACTCCAGTATCCCCACATCTTCCATGGTCTTCGTCATAAAGTCAGTGACTCGACTCCCTCTTGTCCCCTTACGGGGCTAACGTAACGATGCTGCAGGATTCACTTTATGTTACGGACTGTTATTTTGCACCTGTTTCTCACAGGCATACCTCGCTTCATCACAATCAGTCCCCCAAAAGCATTGGAGGCTCGCTACAAGGCTCACTGGCAATTACCTTGACCAGACTTTCACTGGCAAGCTGATAACAGCTTGCAGAACACACGACTTTAACCCGTTAGAAACGTGCGCCGCTAGGCGCACTCACAACAGGCGCAGTAAAATCCACTGCGCCTGTAATGCTTTAATTATTCTTTTTTGCCTGTTCCTGCGTTTGTGCCAAAAAGTATTTTGACCCAAACATATTAAATTCCCAGGCGCTTAATCTCGTCATCCAGTAACTGGATCTCTTGATCGGTCAGCTCCCAGTCAAAAGCAGCACAGTTCTCTCTGGCCTCCTGCTCATTTCGCACACCAACCAGGGCAGTACCTACATAATCCTTCTGGGTACTCCAGTTAACCGCTACCTGGGCTACCGGCTTTTTATGACTTTCCGCTATCTGGTCCATCACCTTCAGCAGTTCCATGATCTTGGAAAACTTAGGCTCCTTAAAGAAATCATAAAAGGTCAGACGCAAGTCATTCGGAGCAAAATCCGGCAGTGTGCGAATGGCACCGGATAAGATGCCAGAGCCGAGAGAACCGTAGGTCATTGAGTCAATCCCCTTGGCAGCTCCCCATTTCATCAGATCCACAAATGTACGGTTTACCATAGAGAATGGCGGCTGCTGCACGTCGATCTGCAGGTACTTTTCAGCTTCCTCGATCTGCTCTTCTGAGAAATTGGATACACCAACAAAACGGATCTTACCCTGTTTCTTTAAGTTAGCCAGAGCAGCCATGGTTTCATCAATAGGGGTATTTACATCCGGCCAGTGGACAAAATAAAAATCAATGTAGTCTGTGCCCAGATTCATAAGTGAACTTTCTACCTCACGCATGGTGTTCTGATAAGTAGCGCATTTCTTATATCCTCCGGAATACACGTCCGTGATCAGGCCAAATTTGGTGGAGATCAGGATCTCATCCCTCTTAAGTCCCTGAATTGCTTCACCTACAATCTTTTCAGAAGAACCATTTCCATAGCAGGGTGCTGTGTCGATCAGATTTACGCCGCAGTCCAACATAGTCCGGATAGCTTTGATGGAATCATTTCGGTCAACGGCTCCATAGTTCTGACCACCGATCGCCCAGGTTCCTACTGCTAAAGATGATACCTCCACACCTGCATTTTTAAACTGTTTATATCTCATAATTCCACTCCTTTTAAAATCTTAGTTTTGAAACAAAACTTGGTTAATTGATAGAAACATACTGCAAAAAACTCAAAAATCAGATTGAAAATTTGTTAGGATTTAACAAGCGGATCTTTTTCACCACAAAGTCAATCATGGCTTCTCTGATATCAAACATCAGCCCTACGCCATCTCCATCAAACTTTTGAGACTTAATGTCTGCTTCCATGGCCCGATACATAGCCCTAAAGTATTCGGTGGCAATATTAAATTTACTCATTCCCAGATTCACAGCCTCCTTCAGCTGTTCTTCCGGAATATCTGAACAACCGTGAAGCACCAGAGGTACGTCCACCTTAGCCCGGATAGCTTTGATTCGGTCAAAATCCAGGTTAGGAACCTTCACATAAGGACCATGTGCATTTCCAACAGCAATAGCCAGAGAACCGCAGCCAGTCCGCTCCACAAAATCGACTGCCTGATCTACTCTCGTGTAATGATCTGTATTCGTAATATCATCCTCACTGGCTCCACTTCCTACATGTCCTAGCTCTGCCTCTACGTCTACGCCGAACACGTTAGCTGTCCGAACCACAGCCTTGGTCAATGCTACGTTCTCCTCAAAAGGCAGTGACGAACCATCCACCATTACCGATGGGAATCCATCTCGGATACCAGAAACAGCAATCTCAAAGGTAGCAGAGTGATCCAGATGTACTGCCACCGGCACTGTTGCTTTCTCTGCCATGTCACAAGCTGCAAATGCGATATGTTTTAAGGCTGTATAGTTTTCAAAGCCCGGATAGAACTGGACAATTACCGGTACCCGCTCTCTTTCTGCTGCTTCGATGATATATTTTACTGTCTCCACATTCAGCGTATTTACTGCAGCAACACCATATTTATTTTCAGTGGCATGCTTCAAAAGTGTATTTACATGAACTCTTGGCATATAATTTCCTCCTTACTCCCAAACATATTAGATTCCCAGGCGTTTAATCTCGTCATCCAGTAACTGGATCTCTTGATCGGTCAGCTCCCAGTCAAAAGCAGCACAGTTCTCTCTGGCCTCCTGCTCATTTCGCACACCAACCAGGGCAGTACCTACATAATCCTTCTGGGTACTCCAGTTAACCGCTACCTGGGCTACCGGCTTTTTATGACTTTCCGCTATCTGGTCCATCACCTTCAGCAGTTCCATGATCTTGGAAAACTTAGGCTCCTTAAAGAAATCATAAAAGGTCAGACGCAAGTCATTCGGAGCAAAATCCGGCAGTGTGCGAATGGCACCGGATAAGATGCCAGAGCCGAGAGAACCGTAGGTCATTGAGTCAATCCCCTTGGCAGCTCCCCATTTCATCAGATCCACAAATGTACGGTTTACCATAGAGAATGGCGGCTGCTGCACGTCGATCTGCAGGTACTTTTCAGCTTCCTCGATCTGCTCTTCTGAGAAATTGGATACACCAACAAAACGGATCTTACCCTGTTTCTTTAAGTTAGCCAGAGCAGCCATGGTTTCATCAATAGGGGTATTTACATCCGGCCAGTGGACAAAATAAAAATCAATGTAGTCTGTGCCCAGATTCATAAGTGAACTTTCTACCTCACGCATGGTGTTCTGATAAGTAGCGCATTTCTTATATCCTCCGGAATACACGTCCGTGATCAGGCCAAATTTGGTGGAGATCAGGATCTCATCCCTCTTAAGTCCCTGAATTGCTTCACCTACAATCTTTTCAGAAGAACCATTTCCATAGCAGGGTGCTGTGTCGATCAGATTTACGCCGCAGTCCAACATAGTCCGGATAGCTTTGATGGAATCATTTCGGTCAACGGCTCCATAGTTCTGACCACCGATCGCCCAGGTTCCTACTGCTAAAGATGATACCTCCACACCTGCATTTTTAAACTGTTTATATCTCATAATTCCACTCCTTTTAAAAACTTAGTTTTGAAACAAAGTTTGATTAATTGATAAAAAAACATCATGGTCTAATTTTATAAGTAAACCAGCAACTGATAATGAGGTCAGCCAAGTTCCAGTGTACTCAAATACTGGTCCATCGCATACAATGCACCGCCCAACTGGCTGTCACATACCCCGTCCCCTTTTAAATACTCAATCTTAACCCGCCCCTCAATCTTAAAAAATGAAATTGATTGAATTCTTTTTTGAAGCGCATCTTCAAAGTATTTTCCCGCGCTGGCATATGGACCAGTAATAGTTATGATCTGCGGATCACAAGACAAAAGCAGATTACGAATCAGATAGGAAAAATATTTCACAATCTCGTCTACAACTCGGCACGCGTATGGGTTTCCCAGCTCCGATGCATCAAAAATATCCTTATAGCCACACCGTCCTGCTAATATCCTGGGGAAAAGCTGATCATCGCCGCATTCTCCTCCTATTTCTCTTGCTATATCCAAAATATGATCAATACCAACCAGATTTTCGAAGCAACCGTAGCTGCCGCAGACACATCTTCTCTTGCGATAGCTAGGCAGAATGATCATATGTCCAACTTCTCCCAAAAAACCATTGGCTCCCCGTTCTATCTTTCCCCGGTCAATCAAACATCCCACCGAATTTTCCCCAACAAACAGATTGAACATTTTCTGTTCCTTAAATTCCGGCCAGATCAAAAATATTGCATAAGCGCCGAACCGGCCGCTGTTGTCGATCCAGATGTTCTCAAACTCTGGCAGCTGTTCCTCCAATATGTCTCGGATCAGAATATTGCATCCCCAGTCTTCGTTATGAATGGGATAGTAGATGGCGCCGCTTCTTGCTTCAACAATACCATCAAATCCTACCGCAATACCGCAAATATCCTTTGCCTCAAGGCCGTTTTCCTCCACTAACTGACGTACTGTGGCTGCCAACTCCTGCATTGATTTGTGCAGACTCTCGGGCTGTGAGAACCACTTGCTTTTACTAGCTATTTTCTGACATTTCAAATTCATCAGGATTATTTTTACATGATCGGCTCCCACATAGCAGCCAATCGCGTACTTAAATGTCTCATTTAGCGCAAATAATTCCGGCTTTTTTCCCCCTTCATCCGTAGAACTTCCCTTTCCTATAGATTTAATAAGTCCGTTCTCTTGAAGTACTGCAAGTATTTTGCTTACAGTTGTGGTACTTAAATTAATTCTCTCGGAAATCTCGCTGACCGAGGCTGTTGTCATAGTTCGAAACAGGGACAGAACCAACTTCTGATTATGCAGCTTAATATTTCGCGGCTTCCTGCTAGAACTGACCAAACTGTATTTCTCGTTGTTTCCCATGGGCTTTTGTACTCCTATTCTAGATTTTCATGATCATCTCTTTTAATATTGTCAATATCTCAATGGAGTACAACCCTGTTCTTCTTACGAAAAATCTCTCAAAAAACTCTGTTTTGGATGAACCTGATACCATATGTTCCAGCCTTGATCCTCGGCTTTTTTCGAGCTCTTCTCCTGCTGTCTGCATTAGCCTTGTATTTGTACTCTCATTCAAGATTTTTATTATCACCTATTTTTTTTTAACTGTCAATATCTCAATGGAGTACAAATCTGTTCTTCTTGGGAAAAATTCTTTATAAATGCTAATTGATAATTAATGCCATTCTGTATACTTTCCGGTACTGAACCTCTACAGCTGCACATCTACCGGTACATGATTCGGATTGCTGTGACGCATCTCCAGTTCCGTATTCACTTCCTCCATCTTTTCCTGACTCAGCGGATACATGCAGGACAGGATAACCTGAACCAGTGCCAGTACATTAGGAATTACAAACATAGCCAGACGAAGAGCTAAAATAGCACTGCCGCTCTGCTCCTGTCCCAGAACCAATGATGTATCCAATCCTCCGATTACATATACCAAAGTTACCAGTAAACCACCTACAGCAGGACCTACCTTAGTTGAAAAACTGTTGGCTGCAAAACCCAGACCATCCAGACGAACACCAAATTTTAATTCACCGTATTCCAGGGTATCAGCCAGCATAGACAGGACAGCCACGCCAGTCAGGGCACCGGATGCCGTACTTAACAGATAAAATACCAATACGGTATAGATATTTTTTCCTGCAAAAAATGCGCAAAAACCAAAGATAGCTGATAAGAAATAGCTTGTCATAAGACTCTTTTTATAGCCAAACTTTTTAATGATCACCGGTACAAAGGGCAGCACCACCAAGCCAGCCAGCTGACCCAGGGAAGAAAACAGTGCGCTGCGTGTTTCATCTACCTTAAAGTAGTACAGGAAATAATATGCCATGGATGTACTGGTAAATGGCTGACGCAGGAAATTTATCATGGTGATTGTAAATACTAAAATCCATGCCTTGTTTTTGAGCAGATATTTTACACTCTGTGTGATCGGAATTGCATTTTCTTTGTGCTTTCTTTTAATTTCTTCACGGCTCAGCCCTTCTAAAGCAGATGTATCTTCCTTCACAGTCTCCGGACAATTCCGGTAAAGAATAAAGAAACTAATCACACCACCTACACACATGATGCCTGTTACAAGGGTATATGCGTACACACGACCGCCCAGCATATTTCCAAAAAAAGCAACCATTGGAAGCGCTGTAGCATTTACAATAAAGATGCCGATGTAAGCACCGATCATACGAAAGCTTGACAAGGATGCTCGGTCCACTGAATTTTTTGTCATTAGCGGCAGCATGGATCCATATGGCAAATTCACAGTGGTATAAAATAATGCAAACAGAAAATATCCAAATGCTACCCAGCTGACTTTTACAATATTAGAAGCACCAGCAGGAGCTGAAAACATCATTAAACATGACAGAGCGCATGGCAATGCAAACCATTTGATCCACGGTCTGGCTTTTCCCACTTTGGTATGGGTACGATCCACGAGAGCTCCAACGCCAATATCGTTGATTGCATCCCAGATCCTGGCAATGAACATGATCATTCCCACGGCAGCTATGGATATTCCTAACATGTTGGTACAATAAAACATAAAGTAGTTAATAAGCATGTAGTTCATCAGGCAACACCCCAGATCGCCGAACATGTATGAATACTTTGTTTTGTTATTCAATCTACCTTTCCCATTCATAACCTTCCTCCATTAAATTTAGATTTTACACGATAGAAAAGCGAAATGCTGTATGACTTCTCCATGTTTCTCCCGCCGACACGATTGGATTTGGGAAATGAGACCAATGAACGGCATCGGGAAAATTTTGGGTTTCAAAACAGTAAGCGCAATGTCTATTGTATAACATGCCTTCTTTACAAGCCGTTTGACCGTCCAGATGATTGGCTGTATAAAACTGCACTCCCGGACGGTCGGTCCAAACTTCCATTCTCCGTCCGCTCTCCGGATCTTCTGCTGCTGCCGCAAGACGGAACCCCCGGCCAGCAACCACATAGTTGTGGTCAAAGCCGTTAAAGCTCAGATTGCTTTTTTCCAGCCGTTCCAGACTCTCTCCTAATGGGACCAGTTCCCGCAAGTCAAGGGCTGTACCTGCTGTCCGTAAAATTTCTCCTGTCGGAAGGCAGTTTTGGTCTGCTGCTGTGTAAAAATCCCCGCAGATCATTACTCGATGATATCTGGGCATGCCACTATCATGCCCCCCCAAATTAAAATAGCAGTGGTTTGTCAGATTAATAGGCGTGTCTGCTGACGGCTTTGCCGTGTAGGTGATCTCCAATGCAGCACCCACTATTTGATATTCCACCGTTACCCGTACCATGCCGGGAAATCCGCCCTTTCCAAAGTCCTCCAAAGACAAGCGTACCCTGTCTTCCCTGATCTCCTCCACCTGAAAATTCTGTGCAGCGTAATTTCCGCTGCCACTGTGGAGACAATTGCCACGATCATTGGCCTCCAACTGATACTTCTCTTTCACGATGGAAAAGCTAGCACCACCAATGCGGTTGGCTACCCGGCCAATAACCGCTGCGGAACAAGATTGATTATTCAAATACGCTTCTAAGCTGTCCTGACCCAAAACCACATCTTTTCGATCATCCTTACGATCCGGTACCCACAAACTTTTTATAATGGCACCCAGCGTGATGATTTCAGCCTGAACAGCTCCATTGCCTTTCAAGCGAATCAGGGAAACTTCCTCTCCTCCCGGCAAAACTCCAAAAGGAATGATTGTACTCATATTTCCCTCCTTTCCCCTTCGCCGGCAGACCGGTGAAGGGGATGCCACTCTTCAAGCTACAGAATGATCTCTGCCTTTTCCTCATCTGACAGTGGCTGCGGGATCATATCATTTTTAAAGGTACGTCCAGGAAGCATACATACAATATGTACCTCTTCACTGTTTACCGGATACTGTGTTCCATGAACGATCAGCGGATTCAATTTTACAAAAGTTCCCTTCGGTACATAGAATGCCTCCAGATTTTCTACAGAGAACTTATCTCCCATAGGACTTCCTACGAAAATTATCACATCGCCGTCCAGAGGAAGCAGCCCTTCACAGGTAAACTTATGTGCCTCCAGAAAAGCCACAATGTTTTTCTCCTGTTTCTTTACATGGCAGATGGAAATGGTTGGTAAGGTAGATGTACCGAAATCAAGTGTTACTAAATCCGCAAAAAAGTTTTCCGGGAAAATAGAATTTTTCTTCATCTCTTCATTGTCCAGAAGATTCTGGTAAGTTCCATATTTGCGGAATGCCTCTGCTGTCAGCTGTTTTGCTTTAATTGTATACATAAAATTATCCTCCTTAATAATTATAATTGCAACTTCATATTATTTATGGAACATTAGTCCACGATTTTATAAGCTGTGAATTCCCTGCTCATGCGCATTATCAAACTCAATCTCCAGATATCTGGCAACTTCCCGTAATACCGGCAGATAACTTCCGTAAGTACCGCCCAGGTGATGGATATATGGACCGAACATGAGTTTTTCCTCCCAGCGCTTCCAGTCATCTGTCTGCATCCACACATATGTTCCGTTAGTCTCCGGTCCTGTAGTCGTATCCGCTTCTCCAACAAATAAGGAATACTTTCCATCAATGTCATCGAAACGGCACAGTGTTAAATGTCCCTGTTTCAGTTCAAAACGTTCCTGTCCGTCCACCATTCTGGCCTGGCTCTCTGATGCTTTCAGTGAATACGGGAACGGTCCGCAATGCCACAGCAGTTCTGCATTGTCATTCTGAGGATGACGGATGGTCAGATCAGCCAAAAACTCAGAATCTTCATACAGGTTGCAGGCCCTTAAAATCGCTAATGTGATAGCACCGTTTACATCAGTCTCACAAGCCAAAGGATAGCCGCTGTCAGCCATCTCACCTAATACCGTACAAGGACATACTCCCAGCACTGCCGGGAACGCAGACCAGCATTCAAATGCTCCCACTGAACAGTTATTCTCTTCCATTAAGCTTTCAATTGCCAGCTTGGTTGCTGCTACCTTCTTTACATTCTCCTCTGGCATAGCGGAACAGTCAAGCCTTGCCGTCAGATCCTGATAATAGGCCTCATACTGCGCATTGTTGTCCTCGATCAGCTTTTTAGCACGCTCTGCTACTGCAAATGGAGAAATTGGTACAGTAGTAATTCCAATCCGGTTGATCAGATTTGCCTCATTGGTCATAACACTCATAAAAGGTACTGGACGCTCACCAATCTTAGCTACACGCAGATTCTTCAGGGCTTTCAGAACCGCTGCCACGCGAATGAAATTTTCGTAGCCCTTTGCAAAATCGTCGCTTTCCGTCTCACAGTTCCAGATGTAGCTGTATTTCACTCCATACCGTCTGAGTACCTTGGTCGCTGCGAACATGCCGCATTGGGTATCTCTTCCCCTGGCTTCATCGCTATTGGGGCGTTCATCCCTTGCCCCCCATACCAGAGTTGGTACCTTGAATGCCCCTGCAATTTGAGCCACTACCTGTTCTTCACCAAAATCGCAGAATGGAAGAAAAAGCGCATCGATGCCGACCCGGCGGAATTTTTCCACAACTGCAGGAATCTTGGCTGTATCCCACATAATTCCGTTTTCGCACAGCTCATCTACATCGATGATTTCCACTGCTTCAGGCTTTATAGCTCGAATCCTAGCCATAAATTTGTCCTTTTGGCGCTTAGCTTCCTCCATGCTGAGAAAACTTCTTTTGGTAGGTGCCACTCCCAGTACTACTTTCTGCTTATACATATTAAATCCCCCTTTTATAAAATTCTACACGGGCATCAATGTCCGTATAGTTAATAACACCAGTTTCCATAAAATGCTGTGCGGTTTCCAGATCCGGAATACCGGCCCGTCCCCCAATTCTGGTACATTTGATAGCTGATACAGCGCTGGCAAGCTTTGCCGTATATTCTGCGGAATACCCTTTTAACAATCCTGCCAAAAATGCTCCATGATACACATCACCGGCTCCCACTGTATCCACCACATCCACTTTATATGCCGGAAGCTCAAAGTAACCGCCCTTCGTCATTCCGATGCAGCCTTTCTCACCGAAAGTAAACACTACAATCTCCGGCCCCAGCTCCATGACTTTTTTGCAGTTTTCCTGGCGATCTCCGCCATCAAACATGGCGTTGTAAACAAATTCTGATGCAACGAACACATCAATTTTCGGAATCATCTGACGCAGTTCTTCAGAGTCGGAATCTGCATCAATAAAGATTTTTGCTCCAGCCTTTCTGGCAATGTCTACTGCTAAATCCACCACCGGATTCAGCATAGAAATAAACAAATATTTTGTATTGGTCAGATATTCCAGTGGAAGTTCCTCTGCCTGCAGCTGCTCTGCCGTACCCGGATAATAAAGAATGCATCTTCCCATAGTTTCACGGTTGCTCAGCACAATATCGAAATTAGTCGTCTTTCCTTCCCTCTTTTTTAAGTAGGAAGTATCCAGGCCATGATGGATGAAATCCTCATCAACAAATTTTCCGTAAGAATCATCTCCCACGGCACCTAAGACAGCCCCCTTTGCCCCTAATCTGGCAGCAGCCACAATTCCAGTCGCTACTTTTCCACCGCCCTGCCAGCTAATGTTCTGGATTTGCTCAGCTCCATTTGAATCCGGATAAACATCTACGTTTACCGCCAGATCAACGCAAGGACAGTCAATCCCAACCACTTCAAATTTCATGTATAACGCCACCTTTCTTTCTTTTTTTGTTTATGTAATAAATTATTAAAATATTTACCAATCCTACAGCTACCATTCCTGCCGCTAATACCGCGAAAGATAAAGATACTCCCAACCGTTCAGTCATGCAGCCTCCTAAAATACTTCCGACTACCGCTCCGATTCCCGCCTGAACCATAGCCAGCCGGCTTTGTCCTTGTGAAATCTTTCCTTCCTGTACATTCTCGCTGATGAACACCACACAGCTATAATATGTAGTCATATAAGTCACGCTCTGGAGCAGCTGAGAAGCCAACATCAGTGGAAGCACTCCGCTGCCTGCCAGCAGCAGCCGCGTCGCCATCATGAATACAGAAAATTCCAGCAACCGCACCGCACCAAACTTTTTTACCAAACGGTCGGCAAACAACAGCACTGGCAGCTCGCTCATTGCAGATATACAGCTGGAAAGTCCCACAATAAACTGCCCGTAACCTAAGGACATTACATAGACTGAATAGAAGGTTCCTGTAAAGCTAAGCCCTAGCTGCATAACAAATGCCAGCAGCAGAACCAGATAAATCTGCTTTGTCTTAAAAATTTTCCCCCCGAATTTCTGCTTTTTTATCTCAACAGACTGCCTGGTCTTATCTTCCGGAAGCAGCCGGAGAAAAAATGTCAGCAGAAAGAAACCGCAGCTTCCTAAAACAAAGATTAATTCCGGTCGGGCTTTCAAAAAATTCCCCAAAACTAAAGCTGTAATTGCATAGCCGGTTGTTCCACCCATACGGATCTTTGCAAAGTTTGCCTTTTGTCTTGCCGCCTCCTGTGTAACCAATGCATCTGCCAGAGGCAGAATAGATGTCTGAAATACCGTAAAGCATAAAGTTGCTGCCACAAACGCATGAAAACTTACGTGGAGCAGATAGGTGAGAATCGTCAGGCCGCTTCCTATAGTCACAATCATCAGAACTCTTCTGCGTTTTCCCAGCCGGTCACTTATGTAAGCCCACAAAGGTTGGATCAATGTGGAAACCACTGGTCCAATAGCGGTCAGCACGCCTACCTGAAATGGAGTAATCCCCTGCTCCGCATAGTATGCGCCGATAAACGGTGCATACAGTGCTGTAGTCACCCACACAAAGGTATTGACAGCTAATAATTGACCTGCACTTCCTCTCTCCATACGCTTTTCTCCTCTCCTCAAACGGAAGTGTTGATTTCTTAACTGATATCCACATTATATATTCTACAGCTTAGTTTGTAAATATACTTTTATAACTAAATTCAAAAACTATATTTGTGCAGAATTACCAATTGTTGCATGGACTTTCTAAAAAATTAATGTAAGTTCACATATTACCTTATAAGCCTGAATAACAACAGTAGGTGCCAATGCTCCCACCCCCACAACCAGAAGCTGATCCCTGCTCAGATCTGCTGCCAGAAATACCTTTTGCAGCTGGGGTACAAACAGCACAGCCCCCATAAATACAAGTCCTGCTAAAAGTGCCATTACGCACCAGAGATTGCTCCTTATCCCCAGCGAAAACAGGCTTTTTCTTCCTCTGCAGTTAAAACCGTGGAGCAGTCTTGCAAGGATCAGCGTGGTAAATGCCATAGTGCTGGCAATGGCTTCGCCCCCATTCTCATAGCCTTTTTCCCATGCCCACATGGTAGCGCCTCCAATCAGAACACCCTGAACCAGAACATTAGCCACAAAAGAACAGGTCAGTATCCCTTCCTTTGGATCTCGCGGCAGCTGACACAGAAGATCTTTGTCAGCCGGTTCCATCCCAATGGCAATAGCCGGAAGAGAATCTGTCAGCAGATTGATAAATAGCAGATGTACAGGTGCGAATGGCAGCGGCAATGCTTTTATGGATGTATACAATACACAAAGAATACCTGCCATATTTCCAGACAGCAAAAAACCGATCGCATTTTTAATATTCCGATATACATTCCTGCCATTTGCCACTGCTTTGATGATCGTGGCAAAATTGTCATCTGTCAGTATCATATCCGCTGCATCTCTGGAAACCTCTGTTCCTGACTTTCCCATGGCAATGCCGATATCCGCTTTTTTTAATGCAGGGGCATCATTGACTCCGTCTCCGGTCATAGCCGTAATATGCCCTTTTCTCTGCCACGCTTCTACAATGCGGATCTTATGCTCCGGAGACACTCTGGCATATACGCTGATCTGTTCCAGTTTTCTTTCCAGTGCCTGCTCATCCATCTGCTCCAGTTCCGCTCCTGTTACCGCCAGATTCCCGGAAACAAAGATCCCTATATCAGCCGCCACTGCCACTGCCGTTGCCTTATGATCACCGGTTATCATCACCGTCCGTATCCCCGCCTTTTTCGCCTCTGCAACGGCCTTGCGGGACTGGGGCCTTGGTGGATCAGACATCGCTGCAAGACCCAGAAAAATAAGATTTTCCGCCAGGTCTTCTCCTGCTTTTCTCTCATCTAATGGTCTGCATGCAAGTGCAAGGACACGCATACCTTTTCTTGACCAGGCTGCATTCTGCTGCAAAATTCGGTTTTTGTCTGAAAATAACATGGGCCGCCCCCAGGAAGTGCCTTCTGCACTTTCCGGCCTGCGCTTTCCTGAAAAAACCGGATTGACCACATAAGCACATCGGGGCAATAATACATCGGCTGCTCCTTTTACGAATAGAACCTGTTCTCCTCCCTTTATACAAAGTGTCCCCATATACTTTCTTTTAGAATCAAAGGGCAGTTCCAGAAGGCGTTTCCAGCCTTTCCGTATCATTTCCGGTTCTTCTCCTGCTTCCTTTGTCATCTCTAAAAGAGCCTGCTCCAAAGGATCTGATGTTTCTTCCGGCAGACCTCCCCATGCATTATTTGCAAGTACCGCAGTTTCCAGAAAAAGGAAATTTTCATGTTTTTTCAGCTGTCTTACCGGCACTTCTTCTCCATTTAAAAACACAGCCTCTGTCCTCAGACGGTTCTGGGTCAGCGTTCCTGTTTTATCTGAGCAGATCACAGATACGCAGCCAAGGCTTTCCACTGCCTTCAGATTCTTTATAACTGCATGCTCTTTGGCCATTTTCTGTGTTCCCATTGCCTGGACAATGGTCACAATGGAGCCGAGAGCTTCCGGAATAGCCGCAACTGCCAGTGCCACCGCAAACATAAGGGCATCCAGAACCGGTTCCCCGCGATATAGGCTGATCAGAAAGACCACGCTGCAGATGCCCATGATCACCAATGCCAGATGCCCGGAAAACTGGTCCAGACTGACCTGAAGCGGCGTTTTCTTTTCTGTTGTGCGGTTCATTAAAGAAGCGATCTTCCCGATCTGGGTATCCATCCCCGTAGCTGTTGCCACTGCTGTTCCTCTGCCTCCTGTGATCAGGGCACCGGAAAAGACCATATTGCTCTGATCTCCCAGAGCAATATCTTCCTGCTGTGGAAACAGGCTTTTTTCGTTTTTTTCTACATTTAAAGCTTCCCCTGTAAGGGAGCTTTCATTGCAGGTAAGGCCTGTTGCCTGTAAAATGCGGCCGTCTGCTGCCGCTATCCCTCCTGTTTCCAAAACCAGGATATCTCCGGGAACCACCTTGGAAGCAGGTACCATGCAGATCCGCCCTTCCCGAAGGAGCAGTGTGTCTGTAGATGCCAGACGTTTTAAACTTTCCAGGGATCTTCTGGCTTTCTGGTGCTGGACAGTCCCTAAAACGGCATTTAATAAAAGGACCGAAAAAATCACCAGAGCACTTTCCGGATCTCCTGTGACCATAGACACCCCTGCTGCGCCAATAAGGATCATGACTAAAAGATCCTTAAACTGTCCCAAAAATATCTGCCACCAGGGCATTTCTTCCTGCTCTTTTAAAATATTTTCCCCATATACTTCAAGCCGTTTTTCTGCCTCTTCCTCACTAAGCCCGGTCCTGTTGGTACTAAGACGTTTTAATACTTCCTCCTGAGTCAGACCATACCATTGTTCCATTCCTGCCTCCCTGCAAACCCCATATAGAAAAAAATGAGGATGCCCTGACCAGCCTGGTCTTTACAGCATCCTCATCTGAATGTATATATTGTCTCTTTTTTGATAATACTATCTTTATGCAGGAAAAAACAGGCTTATGACCTGCCGCCAAATATCATTTCAAAAGCAACTCTGTATCCTAAAGGAAGGGAAGCTTCCTCTACATATTCCTCTCTTGTATGAGCACCGGCTCCACTGTAGCAGCCCACACACACGCTTGGGATCCCCATAGAAAGCGGGATATTGCAGTCTGTAGAACCTGAACCAACTCCAGGGCAGATTCCTGTCACTGTTTCTACCGCTGCTTTTGCACGTTCAAGAAGGTGTGCCTGACGTTCTTTATCTACATCACCGGAGCATGGACGAATGCCCAGGATCTCATAAGTAATATTAAGACCGGCTGCCTTTGCCTCATTTACTGCTGCCTCAAATTTTTCTTCCATATAAGCCAGATTTACTTTTCTGTCAGAGCGGAACTCGTATAACATAGAAGCTTCCTGGGCAATGGTATTAACAGAAGTGCCACCGGAAATAGTACCCACGTTGTAAGTGGTCTTTCCGCCTTCCGGCACCTTGATCTGATACAGCTTTTCAATGATACTTGCCAGTTTTTCAATGGCATTATCATTGCCGAAATTGCCAAAAGAATGTCCGCCCTGAGTGCGTACCGTCACTTTATAACGGTTAGATCCCACTGCTTCATCTACCAGATGCTCCAGGCTGCCGTCAAAGGTGCAGAAAGTGTTCATACGGCTGCCGTAATCTTCGCAGATCTTTTTAACGCCTTTCAGGTTTCCAAGACCTTCTTCTCCTGAATTGCATACAAAGATCAGTCCAGGTTCTGTTTCCGGCCGGATCTGGTTAAGTTTGCTTTCTTTTATCATAAGAGCAGTATATTTTGCTGCCAGAAGGACACATACAAGGCAGGCAGTGTCATCACCTACGCCCGGACAGCAGATACGTCCATTTTCCACCTTTAAAGGAAGTTCCGTCTCATCTGGAAAAACTACGTCTGTATGGGCCATATAAACATCCACATTATCCCTTAAAACAGCTGGATAAACTACATTTAATGCCTCATCAATATAGACTCCCTCTGCCCCCTGTTCCTTTAACCAGTTACAGCAAAACTGGGCTCTTTTTTCCTCATGATTAGATGGGGAAGGGATCTTTGCAATGGTAAGAAGCAGGTCATATGCCTCTTTTTCATGTTCCTTGATAAAACGCTCCATAGCTTCGCTTAACATATTACATTCCTTCTTTCCGGTTCTCTTTAGGACCTTTTCTTTTCATTTCTGCCTTTATTTCTGTTTTTGTTTCCGCTTTTGTTTCCGCTTTTGTTTCCGTCTTTGTTGCATTTTCTGCTTCTGTTTTTATTTCCGTTTTTATTTCTGCCTTTATTTCTATCCTTTTCCCTGCCCTGCTTCCTGAATGCTTTTTGGTCTGAACTACAGCCTTCTTTTCCGGACATTTAAGTCCGGCAAATACCTGGATAGATCTTGCAAGAACAAGAGCCTCTTTCTGGTCATCCAGAAGTTTTTCTTTGCCTTCCGTAAAAAATCCATTCATGTTATCTTCTGCCGTATCTAATACCTGATGCCAGCTGTATCCTGAAGGAAGATTGGGAAGTGCAAATGTATGTGGCTCCCAATGCATATTATAGGCAGTATAAAAGTACGGTTCTTCGCTGCCATCTGCATTTTCCCCATAAGAAGCACTGTAAAATACCCCCAGCTGGCGGCTGTAGCGTTCAAAGTCCGGACACCAGGCCTTTTCCCCATGAAAAGATACATCCGGCAGACCTACGGACTTATGATCCATTAATGTAGGTTCTGTGCTGCGGTGGAACAGACTGTGCTTTTTGCGGAATGAAATAAGCTCTTTTGTAAACTCATAAAGTCCCTTATGGGCATCTGATAAATTCCAGTTTAACCAGGATATCTCATTGTCCTGACAATAAGCATTATTATTTCCCTTCTGGGTACGGCCAAATTCATCACCTGCCATGATCAGCGGTGTTCCCTGGCTTAAAAAAAGCATGGTAAGGGCATTTTTAAGCTGACGTTTGCGCAGTGCAAGGATCTTTTTCTTTCGCACCGGACCTTCTGCACCACAATTCCAGGACTGGTTGTAATCAGTGCCATCATGATTTTCCTCGCCATTGTCCTCGTTGTGCTTGTGATCGTAGGAAACCATATCTAACAGCGTAAAGCCATTGGTATTTGCCATGTAGTTAATAGAAGCTACTGTATCCGGGTTGTCCTTTACATGAAGAGCCACCTGGTTCAACATACCTTCATCGCCTTTTAAGAAGCTGCGCATATCCAGCATAAATCCTGTCTCGTAAGCAGACAGACGCCGGCCGGGACCTTTCTTTTCTTCTTTGGATCTGCTGCTTCTGTCTGTTCCCTTTTCCAGCCTCACTTCGTCCCAGTTTTTCGCCCAAAGCTTCAGATCAGCAAGGTAAGGATCCTTTACAATAGTTTCCAAAGGAGCATAACCCACTATATGTATACCATCTACATGATACTCTGCCGCCCAGAAGCGCAGCACATCTACCACATAGGAAGGCGACTGTGTCCCATCAAAGTATAACTCAATGACCAGTTCCAGTCCTGCCTTATGTAATGCTTTTACCAGAGTCTTAAACTCTTTTACCGGGTCTTTTTTCTGTCCAGGTGCCGCGCCTGCATAAGCAGCTTTTGGCGCAAAGCTGTGTCCACAGCAGTAGCCCCAGTAATTTACCTTTCCGGGAACATCTTCCATGACTTCATCAAATTCTACAGGCGGCATCATTTCTACTGTGGTAATGCCCAGTTCTTTCATATAAGGGATCTTATCTGCGACCGCTCCAAATGTTCCCCGCTTCCAGCTTTCCCCTTTAAAGGAAGCATGCTTTGAAAACCCTCTTGGATGTATCTTGTATACAATGCACTCATTAGCGGGAATTTTAGGCCGTCTGTCCTCTTCCCAGTCAAAGTCTTCTTTCACTGCTTCAAAAGGTGTGTGCAGCGCCCGTGCTGCTGCCTTCTCATCTCCCCATTTTTCCCGTCCTGTAAAACAGGTTCCAAATGGATCTGGAATTTCTTTTTCTTCTTCCTCAAAGGCATATTCCAGACCTGTAAAATCTCCTTTTACCGTCATATAATGCACATTTCCCATACGGGCATTTTCCGGAAATGCAAGTCTGGCCATCCGTTTTCTGCTTCCCTTTTCAAAAAGCAGCAATGCCGGTTTTTTCTCAGAAACAAATGCCACATCAAATCCCCCCTGAGTCTTTGTCACTCCCAGGGGATAGATTTTTCCCTCATTTGTCTCTATGCTATACTCTCTTTTCATATATTGCGCCTTTCAATCCCATTTCCTTTATTTGCGCTATCAAATCCCGCTGCGCGGCATTGCCGCAAGGAAGCCGCCTCTCAGATTTTGGCCTATTTCTGGCTTTCAATCTGCTCCACCAGATCCGTCAGATACATCCACCTGTCCATTTTCTCCTCCAGCTGTGCTTCTTTTTCTGTTTTTTCCTTCATCAGCTCATTCAGACGTGTATAATTGCTGGCAGACTTTTCAATCTCTGTTTCCAAGGCTGCTATAGCTTCTTCCAGACCTGCAATATCTCCTTCAATGGTCTCCCATTCTCTCTGCTCTTTATAGCTTAAACGCAGCTTTTTCTGGGCTCCGGAAGTCTCCTTCCAGTTGTTTTTATTCACTGCCTTTGCGTTCAGATCATTATCTTCAACGGCATTTTTGTCTGAAGCTTTGCCCAAACCTGCATTTCCGCTGATCTGTGGATGACGCTCATTCCATGCACGCTGATAATCGGTAAAACCGCCTTCATACTGCTGCACCACCCCATTTCCCTCAAAAGCGAAAATACGGTTTACCACACGATCCAGAAAATAACGGTCATGAGATACAGTGATAACGATACCCGGGAATGTATCCAGGTAATCTTCCAGTAAGATCAATGTCTGAATATCCAGGTCATTGGTAGGCTCGTCCAGGATCAGTACATTTGGCGCTTCCATGAGGATACGCAGAAGGTACAGACGACGTTTTTCACCTCCTGAAAGCTTTCCGATGGTTGTATACTGCATACTGGATGGGAACAGGAAACGTTCCAGCATCTGGCTGGCGCTGATGCTGCCGTCTTTTGTTTTTACATATTCTGCTGCATTGCGGATATAGTCGATCACCTTCAGGCTCTCATCCATGGCCTCATTTTCCTGGGAGAAATAGCCCAGTTTTACAGTCTGTCCGATCTCTACTGTACCGGAATCCGGTTCTACCCAGCCGGCAATGATCTTCATCAACGTAGACTTTCCGCTTCCGTTCTGGCCGATAATACCTACACGGTCATTTTTCAAAAAGATATAGGTGAAATCCTTCATCAGCACCTTATCCCCATATGATTTGCAGATATCCTTCAGCTCTACAGTGGTACGTCCCAGACGGCTTCCAATAGACTCCAGCTGTACATTTCTGTCATACTCCGGACCTTCCTGGTCACGCAGCTGCTCATATCTTTGGATATGGGCTTTCTGCTTGGTAGAACGGGCTCTTGCACCGCGCTGCATCCAGGCAATCTCTGTGCGCAGGATAGACTGGCGCTTGCGTTCTGCTGCCTCTGCCATGCTTAAACGTTCTGCCTTTAATTCCAGATATTTTTCATAACCGCCCTGATAACTGTACAGCTTTCCCTTGTCCAGCTCAACAATACGGTTGGTAACACTGTCCAGAAAATACCGGTCATGGGTGATCATTAAAAGAGCGCCCTTAAAGGACTTTAAATAGCCTTCCAGCCAGTCAGCCATCTGGCTGTCCAGGTGGTTGGTCGGCTCATCCAGTATTAAAAGATCCGCTGTACTTAAAAGAACGCTTGCAAGAGCCACGCGCTTTCTCTGACCACCGGAAAGAGTCTCCACTTTTGCGTCAAAATCTTCAATCTCCAGGCGATTTAACATGGACTTTGCAGAAGCCTTTAATTCTTCCACAAAGCTGAAATGAGGCTCATTTTGATTGTCCCTTACAATACTGTCAAGAATGGTATCTCCAGGGGTAAACTCCGGGATCTGGGGCAGATAGCGGACATACAGGCTGCGCCCCTTTACAACCGTACCGCCGTCCGGCTCCTCTAAACCTGCCACAATGCGCAGCAACGTAGATTTTCCTGTGCCATTGATGCCGATAAGACCTACTTTTTCCCCTTCGTTGATGGAAAATGCAGTATCATTAAACAGCAGGCGTTCTGTATAGGATTTTGTTAAATGTTCTATGGTAAGTAAATTCATGTAATCTATTTTCCTTTTATTTTTGCATACGTACTCTTAGAAAAGTATAACACAAAGGAAAAAACGACACAACAAAACACCGGATGTTTTTATCCACATCCGGTGCTAAAATTTTCTGTTTTATTTACTTATTTTACATTATCCTACATGACCGTACAGCTCATGGACCTTGCTCATAAGGACTTTTCCTACACTGTTACGTGGAATTTCCTCTACGATCTCCACATACTTAGGCTGTTTGATTTTTGCCAGATTTTTACTGCAATACTCTTTTATCTCTTCTTCTGTAGTATTAAAACCTTCTCTTAAAACCACAATGGCTTTTCCCACTTCGCCTTTTCGTTTATCCGGTACACCAATAACACAAACTTCGTGAATGCCAGGACATTCCTTCATGATATTCTCAATCTCTATCGGATAAATATTTTCTCCGTGGCTGATAAACATATTTTTTTTCCGGCCTACGATGTAATAATATCCTTCTTCATCCTGCTTGGCAATATCACCGGAATGCATCCAGCCGTTTTGTAATGCCAGTTCGGTCTCCTCTGAATCGCCCCAGTAGCCGGAAAACATAGCCGCAGAGCGTATGAGAAGTTCTCCTTTTTCACCTTTGGGAACATCTTCACCTTTTTCATTTACAATGCGAAGCTTCACATAGACCATTGGTTTGCCTACAGAAAGGCGTTTTTCCTCAATATCCTTTACACTCATGGAGTTGATAGGCATTGCAAGAACGCCCGGTCCTACTTCTGTCATTCCGTAACCGTTGCAAAAACGCACACCCTTTTTCCAGTATGCTCGCATAATCTCCAAAGATGCAGGAGCTGCGCCACAGCGGATACGTCCGATCTTGGAAAAATCAGCTGTTTCAAAAGCTGGATCTTCCATCATATATTGAAAGATAGTAGGAACCCCTAACAGGAAGGTGAGATGTTCCTGCTTCATAATCTGGAATACATCCTTCTTGTCAAATTTTCTGGTCATGACCATTCTGGCGCCTACATATAATAATGGCATCAGAAGACTGTTCCAGGCTGCTGCATGGAATAACGGAAGACATACATAAACTATATCTCTGTTGTTGACTCCATAAGCGGTCACCTGATTGATCACGTTATAATAAAGGGCCCGATAGGAGATCATGGCTGCCTTTGGGATACCTGTAGTTCCGCCTGTGTGTACAAGCATTGCAATATCCTCAAACTGATGCTCTGGAAGTGGGCGGTCCTCATCAGAATACTCTAAGACCTCCTGATAACAGGCCAGATCTCCTTCCTGCTTTTTATCTCCTGTGGCAATAAATGCTACTTTCGGAAAACGTTTTTTTAAAGCAGCCGCTTTTTCTCCAAACTCTTCCTCATAAAGCACTACAGAAGGGTTTTCTTTTAAAATCAGCTCTGAAAGTTCTCTCTCTGTCAGCTTTACATTATAAGAAGTCATAATATATCCAATGCGGACAATGGCATAAAACATATCAACATGCTGCACACAGTTTCCTGCACAGATCGCCACTCTGTCTCCCTTTTTTATCTTCGCCTTATCTGTCAGGAAATTAGCCAGTTTTCTTGAACGTACCTGAAAATCCCGATAATAATAACGAATGCCTGTGGTATAATCCAGCAAAGCTTCACTTTTGCCGTCCCGCTCCAACCGGCTCATAAAAAAGTCCCGAATGATCTCATTATCGTTCATCATATATATCCCCTATTAAATCTCGCTGTCGGAAATGTCTTTGATCTTGTTATAATAAGCCACATAGTCTGGTGATATCTTCTCTTTTTCCAACATAGTCAATACCGCTAATATCACAACACTTGCTGGCACTGCAGCCCAGAAAGGCTGTACTCCAAAAGGATTTCCACTGAAGTGCCATACACCTGCTAAAATACCGCCGATCAGGATCGACCAGAATGCTGCACGGTTGCTTACCCGCCTCCATACCAGTGCAATGATAAGCACTACGCCTGCTACAGAACGGATCTGGAACGCTCCTAATATCTGTGTCAGGATAGAAGATGTGGTAAGTCCAAAACCAGTAGCTATCAGAGTCATTACAACTATGGATCCCTTAGAAAAACGGATCTGTTCTTTTTCACTTGCCTGAGGCCGAACCAGCATGTAAAAATCTCTTGTGAGTGTAGCAGATAATGATAAAAGAAGTCCAGGTCCAGTAGAAAGGATAGCTGCTAAAACTGCCATGCTGACAATACCGCTGAATACCGGATGAACGCTTTCTGCCATGGTATAGATGATATTTCCTGCCTGGGCATCAGGCATTATCACAAAACCTGCAATACCAATCAGAGCCGGCATCAGTGCAAATGGAATAACCAGAATACCGGACCAGACGATACCTCTCTTTGCTGTTTTCAAAGACTCTGCTCCCAAGCAACAGTTTACAACAGTAGACGAAAGGATCATGGAAAACGCAGCCCCCAACACCTGTGCCACTACGGTTATCTTATCCGGATATGTAACTGTAAAATAATGGGACGGTGTATTTGCCATCATGTATGCCAGACCTCCGGCTTTATTCACAGACAGGAAGCTGACTAAAAACATTCCTGCAAACATCACAAGAGAATGGATCACATTCATTCCTGCAATCCCCTTTAAACCATGAAGAGCCATGTAGGCAAATAAAATACCTACGATCCAGGCCAAAACAGCCTTATTTACACCTAACATAGAGGAGAGAAGAGCTGCCGCAGCAATAGGCTGCTGGGAAAAGATGATTCCATACACAAACATGATAATGACTAACACCACCAGACGCACTCTCCTGTCAAATCGGAAGGCAAATGCTTCCGGTACAGACATTACACCAAAATGACCGGCTCTGCGGTAAAATTTCGCTGTACAGAACACAAATACCAGAACTCCCAGTACCATGCCCCAGTTGGTCCATACGGAGGACAATCCCATTTTAAAAGCACTGGCAGCATTTCCTACTGTGGAACTTCCTGCAACCATTTCCCCAAACATCAGGGCTACAGTAAGACCTATTCCCAAGTTCTTTTTTGCTACAAAAAAATGCTGTATAGAACTGTCCCCTTTTCCATTTATTATCTTTCCTGCGGCTGTGGTAATAATAAAATACGCAACCACCATAAATAATGCTATCATATCCTTCTCCCATCTTAGCTGATGCAGTAAGGCTTATTCAGCCTTACTGCTCCGTATCCGTTTTGTAAGTTCCGGGATCACTTCAAATAAGTCCCCTACGATTCCATAATCTGCAATGTTAAAGATCGGTGCATCTGGATCTTTATTAATAGCAATGATCACATCAGAAGATGACATACCTGCCACGTGCTGGATGGCGCCGGAAATACCACATGCAATATAAATCTTTGGTCCAACGCTCTTCCCAGTCTGTCCAACCTGGTGTAAGGAAGAAATCCAGCCAGAATCTACTGCTGCTCTGGAAGCACCAATCTGGGCACCGATCTCATCTGCCAGTTCCTTTAATACCTCAAAACCTTCTGATCCGCCAACACCTCTGCCGCCTGAAACAATGATCTCTGCCTCTTCCAGGTTCACATCTACTCCCTCGGCCTCTGTGATCACTTCCAAAATGCGGGTACGGATCTCACCTGGTCCAAATTCTACAGTTTCATGGATGATCTCACCTTTATGTTCCGGATCTTCCTCCGGCTTTTTAAACACGCCTGGACGAACAGTACCAATCTGCGGTCTGTGATCCGGGCAAAGAATGGTTGCCATCAGGTTGCCGCCAAAAGCAGGTCTGGTCCATTTTACAAGACGGGTCTCTAAATCCACTCCTAACTCTGTACAGTCTGCAGTCAGTCCTGTCTGCATACGGCTGGATACTCTTGGACCTAAATCACGGCCATTGTTGGTAGCACCGATGAGCAGCACTGCAGGATTATACTTTTTAATTAAAGTGCACATTGCCTTTGTATAACCATCTGTGGAGTAATCTTTTAATTCCTTCTGATCTACTGTAATAACTTCATCTGCACCATAGCGGATAGCCATCTGTGCAAATTCTTCCACATCATTTCCCGGAATGACAGCAACTAACTTCTCTCCCAGGTCATCAGCCATTTTTCTTCCCTGTCCAAGAAGCTCCAGGCTGACTCCTTTTACTTTTCCTCTGATAACTTCTATAAATACCCAAACATTTCTAGCATCACTCATAACTCTGTCCCCTCCTAAAATGTGATCTTAGCTTCAGACAGCAGCTTTAATAAATTATCAGCCTGCTCTCCTGCATCTTTTCCTTCTACACGTACCCCGGTAGAATGAACAGGTGGAACAAAGGTCTTTTTAACTTTGGTAGGTGAACCCTTTAAACCAAGTCTTGCCGGGTCTAAATCAGGTAGATCAGCAGCTGTTAAGGTACGGACCTCTGCGCGGTTTGCCTGCATTTTTCTGCGGATGTTTGGATATCTTGGCTCATTTAAGGATTTTACAGCTGTAAGAAGGACCGGGAGTTTTACTTCAATCTTTTCATAGCAATCTTCCTGCTCTTTTTTCACTGTTAAAGTCGTGTCATTTAATTCAATATCTGCTGCATAAGTCACCTGTGGGATTCCTAAATGTTCTGCAATTTCCGGACCAACCTGCGCGGTATCTCCATCAATTGCCTGTTTTCCGCATAAAATAAGGTCAAATTCCCCTAATGCACGAATAGCAGCTGACAGTGTATAGCTGGTAGCCAGCGTATCTGCACCGCCAAATACACGGTCACTGACTAATACCATGTTATCTGCCCCCATTGCATAGCATTCTTTTAATGCTTCCACAGCCTGTGTCGGTCCCATAGACAGTACGGTCACTTCTGCCCCATATTTATCTTTAAACTGCAAAGCAGCTTCTAGGGCATTTTTATCAAATGGGTTTACAATACTTGGAACTCCGTTTCGGATCAATGTATTTGTTACCGGATCGATCTTTATCTCTGTTGTATCCGGAACCTGCTTTACACAAACAAGAATCTTCAATCTGTTCACCTCTCCTCTGCTTTTATCAGCATTTTCCAATAATGGTCTTACCGATGATCTGGCGCTGTACTTCATTGGTTCCCTCAAAAATACGATATACTCTTACATCACGGAGCATTTTTTCAATTGGATAGTCTTTTGAGTATCCATAACCACCTAAGATTTGGAGTGCTTCATCTACAATCTGGTTCACTGCTTCGGAAACGTAGGTCTTACTGATAGAACCAAGACAGGAAATAGGCTTTCCTTCATCTACTACCTTTGCAGCATACATCATCATAGCTCTGGCTGACTGAAGCTTAATCTCCATATCAGCGATCTTAAACTGGATTCCCTGGAGTTTTCCGATGGGTTTCCCATATGGGCATCTTTCTCTTGTATACTGGGTCGCGATCTCCAATGCTTTCTGTGCAGTACCGATCAGAGGAGCTACACAGATCGGACGGGATTTTTCCAGCGCCTTCATAACGATCTTAAAGCCATCCCCTTCTTTACCAATGATATTTTCAGCAGGAACATGTACATCCTGGAAAATAACATCAGTAGTATTAGAAAGACGGATACCCATCTTATTTTCTTCTTTTCCAACGCTGACACCTGGTGTGTTACGTTCAACGATAAAGCAGCTCAAACCTTTGTGTCCCAGTTCTGGATTTGTAGAAGCTACTACAACATATACATTGGCAATTCCGCCGTTGGTAATAAAGGTTTTGGTACCGTTGATGATGTACTCATCTCCTACACGGACTGCCTTGGTCCTGGTTCCTGCTACATCAGAGCCGGACTGTGGTTCTGTAATACACATAGCGGAAATCTCACCATTTAACAGTCTTTCAGCCATAGCACGCTTTTGCTCCTCGCTTCCGCCTGCAAGTACCTGCTTAAATCCAACAGTAGCTGCTCCAAAACTTACTGCAAAACCGCAGTCTACACGGCCAAACTCTTCACGAAGAAGAGATAATGTCTGCAGGTCAAAACCTGGACCGCCGTATTCTGCTGGTATATCCATTCCCCAAAGCCCGATCTCACCCATTTTCTTAAATATTTCCATAGGAAATCGAGAAACTCCGTCACATTCCTGTACCAGTGGAGCCAGTTCATTTTCAAGGAATTTACGAACCAGCCCTGTAATATCTTTCTGCTCTGCAGTCATTAATTGCCATTCCATATATTTTCCTCCAATATTTGCAATTATCTTCCTTTAAATTCTGGTTTTCTTTTTTCAAAAAAGGCATGTATTGCTTCTGCGTGATCTTCTGACTGACACAACTGATACTGGTATTCGCCTTCATTTTCCATAGCATCTTCCAGTCCCTGATACAGCTGTCTGTTTACAAGACGTTTCATGCGCTCATAGGCAAGCGCGGGTCCTTTTGCCAGCTTTTTTGCAGTCTTCATGACCATTTCTTCCAGATCTTCAGGAGCAGCGGCAGCTGTGATGATGCCCCATTCTGCCGCCTGTTCTCCTGTAAAGCGTTTGCCTGTCATCAGCAGCTCTTTGGCTCGTGCTGCCCCCAGGTTTTTTGTAAGCATAAGAGAGGAACCCATATCCGGAATAAAACCAATGTTCACAAATGCAAATACAAACTTGGATGCCAGCTGTGCATAGGAAAAATCACATGCAAGGGCAATGCTTAAGCCACCGCCTGCTACTGCGCCTTCCATCCATGCAACTACCGGTTTTGCATTATTTACAATAGAAAGGATCACTTCATTGTTATATCTTAGACCAGGTCTTGTTTCGCAGCAGTGATTGTCAACCTTGTATTTCATTCCCTTTACATCACCGCCACCGCAGAAATTCCCCTGTACACCCCGGATCACAATAACGCGGACTTCCGGTGAATCACTGCAAGCATTTAATATCCTTGTAAGAGACTGTGCACTGTCCATTGTAAGAGCGTTCAGCTTTTCAGGATTGTTCATGGTGATCACACCGATCCCGTCTTTTAACTCAAAATCCACATACTTTAATTCCGGTACTTCCATTCCTGCTCCTCTTTTCTTTTATTTTTTCAGTTCTTCCCTGAATTCCTTCATCATCTGATCGATTTCTTCATCGCTGTAGCCTAACTCACCTAAAACCTCATGGTTATGCTGTCCTAAAGTAGCTGCTTTGTGGATCTCGCCTGGAAGTTCGGAGAAGAAAGCATTGCAGCCTCTTGTCTGATAGGTTGGCTGTTTAATATCGTCAGGTGTAGGTGCCTGTACAATATAACCCATATGTTTTACCTGAGGATCATCTACTACCTGCTGGTCATTATTAACCAGACAGTATGCCATATGGCATTCATCCATTCTCGCGCATGCTTCCTTTAATGACGGGAAGCTGCTGAGCCATGCTTCTATCTCTGCAATCACCTTGACCATGTTTTTGGTACGGGCACCGATGGTATTGTATTCCGGATCAGTGAGGTAGTCTGGCCGGTTCATTGCCTTTGCAACTGCTTCCCATGCCTTTGCAGACGGTGCACAGATGATCACACTTTCTCCCTTATCTGTGTTGAAGCAGCCAAATGGGCATAAGCCGCTGTGGTGGTTGCCATTTGGTTTACATAATACTCCATCATTTAAGCGGTCGATGGTACTATTTAAATGAATCATGCCCTGTAATAGGGAAACATCGATATACTGGCCTTTTCCGGTTCTTCTCTGATAATGAAGGGCAGTTAAAACAGAAGCAAATACATTAAATCCAGCAAAATAATCTGCTAAAGCAATACCATGTTTTAATGGCTGTCCACCCTTTTCGCCGGTAATGCTCATCATACCGGAAAGCGCCTGTCCCATCATATCAAAACCTGGTTTCTGGGAATAAGGACCAGTCTGTCCAAAGGCAGTTAAAGAGCAGTAGATCAGTGCCGGGTTGACCTCTTTTAAGGTTTCATAATCCAGTCCCAGACGTTTCATAACACCTGGACGGTTGCTTTCGATCAGAACATCCGCATCCTTTGCCAGTGCTTTTACTATCTCTATACCTCTGGGATCTTTTAAGTTTAAGGTAATGGATTTCTTGCCTCTGTTTACCCATGCATGAGTCAGGCTCTTTCCTTCCAGGATCGGTACATAAGTTCTCTCCGGTCCGCCGTTCATCGATTCGATCTTGATAACCTGTGCGCCATAATCAGACATTTCCGCACTTGCTACAGGTCCAGCCGCATTGGTCGTAAAATCAAGAACTTTTACATCATCTAACATTCCAGCCATTTTCATTTACCTCTCTTTTCTTTTTCAAATTTCTTTTGTCTTTACAGCATACCGATCATCTTCCAGTAAGGCACACTGATCAGACAAGCAACTAGGTTTGCTGCTGCCCAGATAATTGCGTAAGGCACACAGTTCTTATTGTGATCTACCATATCACCTACAATACCGATAGCGGATACATATGGCAGGTTCTGGAAATCAAAGAAAAATACATTTACAGATACATATGCGATAAAGCATGGGATAAATGGATGCATACCCGCCTGAACTGCCAAAGGAGCAAGAAGTACGGAATATACAGTCATAACGCCTAACCAGGAGATAACGATAAATCTTGTAAGATATACCAGTAAAACAAAGACGAGTACAAATAATACAGGATTGCTGAGGAATGGATTTAAAACAGGTCCTAAAACGCCGCCGATCCATTTTGTGATGCCCCAGGTGGTCAGTGCGGAACCAATCTCATACATACAGCCAATATAAATCAAGATATCCCAGTTTACTTTTGCGCGGAACTCTTTAACTCCCATAACCTTAAGTCCCATAAGAGCACATACACCTAACATAGCAACAATAGCGGAGCTGATGCCATGCTGACGTTCGGTCATCCACAATACCAGGCAGATTGCTAAAACTGCCATTGTAATCTTCTCACCCTTATTCCAGGTTCCAAGCTCAACGATCTTGTTTGCAATAAAGTTTTTATTTAAATTAATCTTTTCTGTTGGTTTGTAGTAGAAATATGTAGCAATGGTGGTAAGTCCTAAAGCAACAATAGACCAGGGAAGTGCCCAGATAAACCAGTCTGTCCATGTAACATCAGAGTATCCTTCTGGAAGGAACTTAAGCATTGAATAACACATAAAGGATGCACTTAAGAATACATGGCTTGTACAGTTAAAGCCGGTATATAAAGCTGCAAATAAACCTGCCATTGGCTTTGTCTGGTTTTCCAGACCCATTTCATGACCGATCTCCTTGGTAACAGGACCTGCAACTGCCAGTCTTGCTGTACCACTTGGGATCAACGGAGAAATAACAACACCTGAAAGTGTAATTCCTAAAAACTGTCCCAGATAAGTTCCAGGGAATGCTTTCATAACTAACAACGTCAGTCTTTTTAACAATCCGCTATGGGCAACTGCTGCACCTAATACCAGAGCGCCAACTAACAACCAGTAGTTTGTGCCACTGAACGGACTGAATGCCTGTGCAAAAGTAAGGCTCTTTGTAGCTGCACATAAGCAACAGAACATCAGCAGGATAATGTACTCAGGAAGTACCCTAAAAATCATCCAAATAAGAGCACATACTAAAAGTCCCATTCCAATCATGGACTTCTGTGGGTCTAACCCTTCTGCAACAACCATATTTGCTGGTGGAGCCATCATACTAAGACCTAAGCATGTTGCAATACCAATGATTCCCCCAATAATTTGTTTCTTTGACATAATTAACCCCCTTAATTTGTTAATTTTTTAACTATTAGGTGTAAATAATAAAATGGCTGGCTTTCAACCGATTCTCTGCGCTGTGGTTTATTTTCCTGCCAGTCATTTCATCTGACTTAACTATAATAAAAAAAAGATTGATAATCTAATACCAATCTTTTTATCCTAAATATAGCTTATAAGTTATGTTATACCCTAAAAGTACTCAAGAATATATTCCTTATGCGTAATACAATTATTGTGGAATACACATTGTTTCTCTTCCATCAAACGCTTTTCCAGATCTGCAAAGTAGTTTAAAGCATATTCTCTAAACATCTGGTTCCTTCGGCTTTCAAAATTTTTCTTCGGCCAGCACAACTTTAACAGACGGTAATTTCCCGGATCTGCAATAAAGGCATATGTAAGATCTTTATATTCCATTATGGTATCCTTTAATGAATCGTACGGAACAATGGAAATACCTTCGTTTTCTGATATCGCTTTGAAAATACGCTCCATTTCGCTGTAATAAGCACAAAATCTGGGTACAAAGCCAGCAGCGTGGCATAAGCTTACCATCAGTGTATTACTGCTGGAACCTCTCCAGCCTGCAATAAATAATTCTTCTTTTAACTCTAGCATATGTAAAAGCTTCTTCTTTGCAAGAGGATGACTTCGGTTTAATACAACAACGATTTCTTCCCGCATAAGATACTCAAATTCCACATTGTCATATGTGTTCATGGACGCGGAAATATGAAAATCGTATTCTGTCATCAGTTTTCTCTGCATCAGAGAAAAATTAGCCACATCCAGGATAATGTTTGGATGCAGCCTGCAAAACTGATCATACATAGGCGGGAAAAAGCACTGTCCCGCCTTAACAATCAGGGAAATGGTGCCATTTTCTGAATCAGGTGTCACAGAAAGACCGTCTACCGCTGAATCAATCAGATTTAAGCCTTTGCTCACCTTATCATAAAACTCTTTTCCCTGTTCATTTAAGACAATACGCTTTTTTACTCTGTCAAATAAAACTACTCCCAGTTCTTTTTCCAGATTTTTTATGGTCTTAGAAAGAGAAGGCTGCGATACATGCAGTTCCTCAGCCACCTTGGTAACACTTTCTCTTCTTGCAACTTCACAAAAATATCTCAACTGTAAAAGCTCCATTCAGTCTTCTCCTTCTGCTTTTATATATTCCCCGGACCAACTGGTCTTAAGAGTTTATACCTGTAAGGTTCCCAGTCTCTTATAAACAGCCTCTGCCTCACTGATCATATCATCAATAATAGCCTTAACTGGCTTTACTTCTTTAACAAGGCCTGCTGCTGGACCCATAGCAAATACACAGTGTTCAGTATCGCCGGTCACGTAGCATTCTTTGCTGAGGGTGCCGGAAATAACCGGAAGCAGTTCTTTCAGTCCTGCACCAGCTTTTTCCATTTCCAACGCTTTTGCAGACTGCTCATTCTTCACATAACGGGCCATATTCTTAATGCTTCTCTGGCAAGTCATAGTATCGATTTCTTTGGAATTTACAATCAAATCCTTAAAATTCTGATGGATGGTACACTCAGTAGAAGCCACAAAACGTGTTCCCATAACTACGCCTTCTGCACCCAATGCAAGAGCTGCCAGGAATCCTTTTCCATCTGCTACGCCGCCTGCTGCCAATACCGGAATAGATACGGACTCTGCCACACGGTTGATCAGGATAAAGCTTCCCAGTTCATCTAAACCTGGATGTCCTGCTACTTCATATCCTACAATGGTAACTGCATCAGCTCCGAAGCTTTCTGCCTTTTTCGCATATTTAACACCTGGACACTTATGGATCAGCTTGATGCCTGCTTCCTTAATATGAGGAACAAATTCAGAAGGATTCTGTCCTGCTGTTTCAATAACCTTTACGCCTTCTTCGCCGCACACATCAATATACTGGTGAATTTTTTCTCCCATATTCAGGCCAGGAGCCAGTGAAATATTAACTGCAAATGGCTTATCTGTCAGTTCTTTTGTCTTCTTTACTGCTGCACGGAAATCATCCATTTCCGGATAAATTGTAATATTAATGGTTCCCAAACCGCCTGCATTAGATACGGCTGCCGCTAACTGTGGAACGCCTAAATGCTGCATACCTCCCTGCATAATAGGATGCTCAATACCAACCAGTTCCGTAAATCTTGTTTTAAACATGAGATATACTCCTTTCAACATGAATGTCCTCCCAGAATCTTTCAGGCACAGAAAAATTCCAAAAGAACATTGATCATCAGCGCAGATAATCTGTTGTGAATATTATAACAATGCAATCAAAGCGTGTCTAATACACAGTTTTTATCTCATATATATCCCACAGGTTATAAAATATTAATTTTTTCCATTTTATCCATAGCTTTTAATCTGATAATATTTTCAAATATTATTTCTTGATCACTAATTCCACCGGACAATGGTCGGAACCAAACACCTCTGTATAGATCTTTGCACTCTCTAAGTCATCTTTTAAGCCCTCGCTGACACAGAAATAGTCAATACGCCAGCCTGCGTTCTTTTCCCTTGCTTTAAAACGGTAGGACCACCAGGAGTAGATTCCTTCTGTATCCGGGTAAAAATAGCGCCAGGTATCAATAAAACCGGCATTTAAAAGATCCGTAAACTTGCCTCTTTCTTCATCTGTAAAGCCTGCATTTTTCCGGTTGGTCTTTGGATTTTTCAGGTCGATCTCCTTGTGGGCTACGTTTAAATCTCCGCAGAAGATCACCGGCTTTTTTTCCTCTAACGTCTTCAGATATGCCCTGAATGCATCTTCCCAGGTCATACGGTAGTCCAGTCTGGCAAGACCGTCTTTGGAGTTTGGTGTATAGCAGGTAACGATGTAATATTCCGGAAACTCAGCTGTGATCACTCTGCCTTCGTGGTCATGTTCCTCAATACCAAGACCATAGGAAACAGAGATCGGCTCTTCTTTTGTGAACATGGCCGTGCCGGAATATCCTTTTTTTTCAGCATAATTCCAGTACTGGTGATAGCCCCGCAGATCCAGATGGATCTGACCTTCCTGCAGCTTGCTTTCCTGTATACAGAATACATCTGCATCTGCCTCATTGAAAAAGTCCATAAAACCTTTTCCCACACAGGCACGCAGACCATTTACATTCCAGGATATGAGTTTTTTCATGATGTTCTCCTTTGCTGTATATCAATTTCCCCACCTTATATATGGGGAAACCAGTTGTACTCCACTGCCCCGTGAAGCAGGGCAAAAGTACTCAATTATTCTTAGTACATCATTTACGAAACGATGTACTACTCCGGATACACTAATCTTGACTCCGGGAACTCATCAATATGTGTCAGCACCTTCAGATACTTTACTGCCAGGTATTTTGCCATGCCAAGGTTCATGTCCAGATAATTGCCGCAGTCCTTTGGTGATGCCCCAGGTACTTCACCTTCAAAATCACGGACAAATCCGTACATTTCCACCACTAAAGGCAGAATGTCCTTTGACTCATAATCACCTGCCAGCAAGAGATAAAAACCGGTTCTGCAGCCCATTGGTCCAAAGTATACAGTCTTATCCCCAAATTCCTTATGGTTTCTTAAAAAGGTTGCACCTAAATGCTCAATGGTGTGCATTTCTGCGGTATTCATAACAGGCTCTTCATTGGGGGAAGTCATGCGCAGGTCAAAGGTGGTAACAGTGCTGCCACCCACTTTGTCCTTTCTGGATACGTAAACTCCCGGCTGTAATTTAATATGGTCGATGGTGAAACTTGCAATCTTTTCCATAGTCATTTCCTCTTTTCTTTCAATTCTTCTCTTGTTTTCCGCTTATTTTTCCTTACATTTCCAGTGCTGCATATTCCTGCAATATGGAGAAATACTCCCTGAGAATGGCAGAAAGGCAGGTCCCAGCAATTCCCGGTTCCTGCCCTCCTTACTCTTATCGTTCTTTATGCATTATATCTCTTTTCAGGCGGTGCATATTCCTGCACGGCGTAGCCGTACAAGAAGCATCAAAGATCACTCCGATGTGAAATCTGACACAAAAAGCTGCTACAAGCAAACTTGACACTGCTTCTTGTGTCAGACTTCCCGCCGCCCTGATAGTTATCGTATTAATCGTCTTCCTCGTCACTTTCAGTTACAGTGAAGGTAAATCTCTTACGTGCCATTTCATCGCTTTCCAGATATTCATCATAGGTAGTGATCTTATCGATCAGCTTGCCGTTAATGATCTCCATGATACGGTTGGCAGTGGTCTGTACGATCTGGTGGTCACGGGATGAGAAGATCATCACACCCGGGAACTTGATCATACCGCGGTTCAATGCGTCAATAGACTCCATATCCAGATGGTCAGTCGGCTCATCTAACATCAGTACATTTGCACCGGAGATCATCAGCTTTGATAACATACAGCGGACTTTCTCACCACCGGATAATACCTTAACCTTCTTAACACCGTCTTCACCTGCAAACAGCATACGTCCTAAGAATCCACGTACATAGGTTACGTCTTTCTCAGGAGAATACTGGGTCAGCCACTCAACAATGGTATCATCATTTGCAAACTCAGCAGAGTTATCCTTCGGGAAGTAAGACTGGGTAGTTGTAAGTCCCCACTTATAACTTCCTTCATCTGGTTCCATTTCACCTGCAAGGATCTTAAATAATACAGTCTTTGCACGCTCATTTGGTCCAACTAAAGCAACTTTGTCCTCTCTTCCAAGGATAAAAGAGATGTCATCTAATATCTTCTCGCCGTCAATAGTCTTGCTTAAATGCTCTACTGTAAGAACTTCATTTCCGATCTCACGGGCCGGACGGAAGTCGATATATGGATACTTTCTGCTGGATGGCTTAATGTCATCTAACTGGATCTTCTCTAAGGCTCTCTTACGGGAAGTAGCCTGCTTGGACTTAGAAGCATTTGCAGAGAACCGCTGGATAAATTCCTGTAATTCCTTGATCTTCTCTTCCTTCTTGCGGTTTGCTTCCTTCATCTGCTTGATGATCAGCTGGCTGGACTCAACCCAGAAGTCATAGTTACCAGCATACAGCTGGATCTTGCCGTAGTCGATATCAGCGATCTGTGTGCAGACCTTATTTAAGAAATAACGGTCATGGGATACTACGATAACGGTATTCTCAAAGTTGATCAGGAACTCCTCTAACCATGCAATAGCATCCAGATCCAGATGGTTGGTAGGCTCGTCAAGAAGCAGGATATCAGGATTTCCAAACAGTGCCTGTGCCAGTAAAACTTTGACCTTCTGGGCACCTAACAGGGTGCTCATCTGTGCATAATGGAATTCAGTTCCGATGCCCAGACCATTTAACAGGTTTTCTGCATCAGACTCTGCTTCCCATCCATTCATGGTAGCAAATTCGCCTTCCAGTTCTGCTGCCTTGATGCCATCCTCATCAGTGAAGTCTTCCTTCATATAGATGGCTTCCTTTTCCTTCATGATCTGGTACAGTCTTGCATTTCCCATGATAACAGTATCCAGAACGGTATACTCATCATATTTGAAATGGTCCTGCTGTAAGAAGGAAAGTCTCTGTCCCGGAGTAATGGCAATATCACCGCTGGTTGGCTCTAACTGTCCGGAAAGGATCTTTAAAAATGTAGACTTTCCGGCGCCGTTTGCACCGATCAGTCCATAACAGTTGCCTTCTGTAAACTTGATATTTACATCTTCAAACAATGCCTTCTTTCCTACACGAAGGGAAATATTATTCGCACTTATCATGTCATTTACCTTTCTTATAAATAAATCTATTGTTTTTGTTTCCGCTAAAAGAGGGGGCATTTGCTGTCCCCTCTTTTCTGTCTTATGTACTTACAGGATAACCTGAAAATACATTCTTCGCTCAATATCAGATTGTACAGGGAAACACCGCATTTTGCAAGGTCTTTTTACAGGAAATTTCCCATTTGCAGACTATTTATAAGCTGTTTCTCCGTCAGTTATCCGCTGATGCCGGTGATCCGTTCATCAGCTGCCAGCTTTAACAGCATTGCATTCTTATCATATAAAGGCGGATACACTACTTCCATTTCTATCTTTGTGCCATTCTTGCCTTTTCCCACCTTCAGATTTGAAATCTTGACCTTTTCTTCTGAAAAATGCGTCTGGATATCCACGATCACATTTTCATAATCCGTACAGGTCATTTTAAGAAAACCGCGGATCGGCTCCGCAGTAAGGAAAGAAGTTCTGTGAAGGATCTCCTGGATTGCCACTACCAGGATACCGGCACAGACACCAATGCCGTATTTTCCGGCTCCCACTGCCATTCCCACACCAGCTGTAGTCCAAAGTCCCGCTGCTGTAGTCAGACCGCTTACTGTATTATTTCGCACAAAGATCACACCTGCACCCAGAAAACCTACACCAGATACGATCTGTGCCGCCACACGGGATGAATCTACCTTTTCTACATCGTAAAAACCATACTTGGATACTACCATCATAAGCGCCGCCCCCAGCGCTACGATAGCATGAGTCCTCATACCTGCGCTTTTATCACGGTTTTTTCGCTCATAGCCGATCATATATCCCAGTATACTGGCTACGATAACACGTAAAAACAACTCCGCATCTGACGGTATTCCTATTTTTGTGATCAACTCTGCCATCATATTATGTCCCTCCTGATCTTATCTCCTGCTCTTTGTCTTTCATAGCTATTTACACAGCATTCACAATTCTATCTGTTTCTTTCTCATACCAGTATAACGCCCCCGTATTCATCAGGTTTTGCTTATTTTTTACACATTCGTGCTCATTTTCCAAATGAACGCCTGTATTCCACCGGAGTGCAGCCTTCCCGTTCTATGAACAGCTTTGTAAAATAACTCTGGCTGTACCAGCCACATTCTACCGTAATATCTTTTACCGTCATATGGGTGGTAGCCAGAAGCTCTTTTGCGTGATTTAAACGCAGCCCCGCCACATAATCACTGTAACGTACTCCCAGGGAATTTTTTAACAGACTACTTAAATAATTGGCAGATAGTTCAAAACGCTCTGAAAGATCTGCAGCAGAGATATCTTCCCGGTAATGTTCTCTTATAAACTGGATCATGGACTCCACACGGGATTCTTCTGATGGTCCGCTCAACAGGCTCCGTGCCTTCTTGTCCAGAAAGCTTTTCCATTCCTTTTTATCCGCATTTTCCGGTATAGGAGTTTTTAACACCAGACTGAAAAAAGCAGCTATATTTTTCTGGAAACGCCCCATCACATTTCCATTAAATAAGTGGTCTGTGATCCAGTCGGACTGATGGGAAAATCCATTGTAGTCACCGCCACTCCAGGCATCCTGCCATTTTAAACAATGACTACAAAATTCCACTACTTCCTCTGCTTCATCTAACAGCGGAGTAAGATAATAAAAACGGCCAGTGCCTTTTACTGCCCGCAGGCAGCTTAAATGTTCCATAGACGTAAGATCTTCCCTTAAACTTTCCATATTTTTTGTAACAGAAGTAGCAAAACAGGTCATACTTCCCGCAAATGTCCGCCCTGACAGCTTTCGGTATATCTCCTGTATCTGCTCTCCCTTTTCAGAAAAGCACAGCAGCTTCAGGCTGTTTTCACTGAACACGGAAACAATTTGATCTTCATGCCCCTGAAATAACGCAGGTATCGGATCAGACACCAGATTTTCCCCGTCTACTGTGATCATAAGGATCCCACAAAAATATCCCTTATACTCATTTAAGCTGGCGCTCCGTCCGTTCATAGCACTTTCTAACCAGGTACGGAACACATTTTTGCGATGTTCCCCATCCAGATATTTCTCCAGCCGCACTGCTGTAATGGTCTCCTGGATCGTCTTTTTATCCAACGGCTTCATCAGGTAATCTTCTACTTTTAACTTTACCGCCTGTTTTGCATACTCAAATTCGTTAAACCCAGTCATAATATAATACCGGGTATCAGGAGATATTTCTTTCCCCATTTTTATAGCTTCAAGACCAGAAGGCCCCGGCATTTTAATATCCACATAGGCCATGGCAATGTCATTTTCTTCCAACATCTTTAACATCTCATGGCCATTATAAGCATGAAGAACTTCATCCTCTTTTGAACATGCTTGTATCAGTTTTTCTATGGAAATATGGATCAGCGGTTCATCATCGATCACCAGTATCTTCATGTTTTTCCTCCTTAAAAGGAACAATCAGTACCTGTATGGTACGTCCTTCAATACGATAAATATAAAGTTTAATACCGGCTCCCCAGAGGCTGATCCGGTTTTCAACATTTTTAATGCCAATGGAATCTGGTGAATTTAATTCTTCATCCTTAAATCCCACGCCATTATCTTCGATCAGGATATAAAGACTGTTTCCATGACGTTCAGCCTCTACAGACAGTTTACAGGGAACCTCACTGGGCTCAATACCATGGATCACTGCATTTTCCACCAATGGCTGCAAAAGCAGCTTTGGCATGGAAAGAGATCTTAACTCTTCCGGGCAGCTGATCTCATAAGAAAGCCTGTTTCCAAAACGCAGCAGACAAAGAGAACAATAATCATTTAAAAAGTCCAGCTCTGCCCCCAGAGTAGTCTCCCGGCTGCGGCTAAGTACATACCGCAGCAGATGGGCAAAGGAGTAAAAGGCATCATTTAAAGTTTCCTGTTCCCCGATCTGGTTTAATGTAATAAAACTGTAAATGGTATTAATAATAAAATGAGGCTGGATCTGGGACTGCAGTGCCTGAAGCTGCAGATTCTTCTGAGCCAGTTTCAGCTCATACTCATTTCGGATGGTCTCCTGAAGCTGTGCTGCCATGGCATTAATAGAAGTTCCGATCTCATTAAACTCACGGATCACTAAGGGCTCACACCGTGAATTTAAATTGCCCACTTTCAATTCTCCAAGGACTGCCTTGATATGGTAGGTGGGACGTTCGATCCAGTAATTATTTTTTTTAAACATGACATAGCCCAGAATGGAACACAGCAGGCAGCAGGCCCCGGCCATAAACAGGAAAATAGCTATACGGTCTATAATATAAGACGCAGACAGCAGCACATGGACCGTTAAGGGGTAATGCTCTAAGGTCTGTGAAAAACACAGCCAGCTTCTGTGATCATAATCCACTTTCTGCTGCTGTAAGGATGCTGTCTGAATCCTGGTAAGCGGTTTATTAGAATAGATCAGCTGGCCTTCTTCATTAGTAAATGCAATGATCAGAGGTGCATTGCTGGTGAGACTGGAAAACAGATTCTCAAAATCATCTGTTTTTAAATTAAGCATGATCACATTTTCCTGATCCTGAAGGAACATATTATTTAATTTTCTGGATATGTAAAAGCTTTCTGTATCCAGAGGTTCATCTCCCGTATCCGTCCCTTCCTCTTCCATTTCAGATCTGTCTTTCCCAGGTACAATGGCCACACGGCCATTTTTTTTCATTGCTGCCTGGTACCAGTTACGGCCTGTAAGAGGATTTATGGTAGGAAGATACTGATACCAGTCAGAAGCATTAAAATACAGCACATTTCCACCTGACATCACAAGCATATCCCCGAAATCTTCCCTTGAATAAGTCGTCAACTGTAAAAGTTTTCCGATTTCCTCTCCTACCTTGTTCTGGTCATAGGGAGACAGATCTTCAAAAGACGTCTTAGACTGAAAAAAAGAATGGTAATAAGGTGCTTTTGTCAGATTATCTATATCGTTAAGATATTTTGTCATATAAGCAGAGATCAGCTTTGTGTTATTCTCTGCACGGCTGCGTATCTCCTGATACTGATACCTTCCAAACAAATAAGCCACTAAAAAGCTGACTGCTACAATGGGCAGAAGACAGCTGAGAATAAAATTTACAAATAACTTTCTGGAAAGGGACTGTACTTTCTTTTGCTTCATATGTAACCTCTTTACCCGACATCTTAATGTTTAATTATATCATAATTCATTTCTCTGTAAAAGCTTAAAATTTGTCGATTTTTACATAAATCTTACTTGACAGGTAGTTTTTAGGCAAAAAAATACCCGGCAGAGCAATCGGGCTCTGCCGGGGTATGATTTAAAACAAATTTATTTAAATAATTTAGCTACGCGCTCTTCCATGCTGGAAACTGCCTGCTCCGGTGTGTAGTTGTCTTCCAGGATGCACTTCTGGATCTCGTTTGCAAAGATCTCTTTTGCTTCCTGATACTGTGGGATGAATGGTGTCTTGTAGGTGCTGTACTGTACCTGATCTACAATGGTCTGAAGATTTGGATCTTCTTCTACCATTTTTTTGTATTCTTCAGACTCCTTGCAGCTTTCTCTGGTAGGAAGATATCCGGTACCATTTGCCCAGCGTACTGCATTTTCAGTGTTGGTCATATACTTTAAGAACTCCCAGCCAGCCTTCTCTTCTTCTTCACTGTGGCCCTTGAACATTAACAGGTTAGAACCGCCTGCTGGATAGGAAAGTGTAGTATCCTTAGGAACTGCGCCCACACCAACTTCAAATTCACAGGTTTTCTCTAAGCCCTTTAACTGGGCACTGCTCTGCATGATCATGGAAGCAGTACCGCCTGCAAATGCATTTCTGCAAGCCTCAGAAGAATTGTAGTCCTGACCAGAAGGAATATGCATGGTTCCGTCTGCGATCATTTCTTTCCACAAATACAGTGGCTTTGTACCAGGATCACCTGTAAATCCGATGCCGTTTGCAGCTTCATTGAAAATAGTGCCTCCTGCATTCATGACCAGAGCCATGTAATACCACTGATCCAGTGGGCAGGAATATCCATAAGAGCCATCTGCTGTAAGAGCCTTAGCATCTGCCTTTAAGTCATCCCAGGTTACAGGTGCTTCTTCCAGACCTGCTTCTTTAAAACGGTCCTTGTTGTAGTACAGCACCGGAACGCTGCGGGAGTGAGGAAGGGCTACTAAAGCACCATTATAGTAGGAAGCGTCTAACAGACCTGACATAAAGTCGCTCATATCATAATTTTCTTCATCTACAAACTTCTGAAGATCAACTAACTGATCTGCATCAGCAAAGATTCCTAACATACCGATCTCCATCTGGGCTAAAACAGGTGCTTCACCAGCTGCTAAAGCGGCCTGCATTTTAGTACCAGCATCTGTGTAGGAGCCCTGATGTACTGCTTTTACAAAAATCTTGTCCTGGGACTCGTTAAAGGAATCTGTGATCTGCTGGATCAGTTCGCCATTGGAAGAACCCATGCAGTGCCAGAACTCAATGGTGATCTTATCCCCGTTATCTGCAGCTGCTTCTGTGCTTCCCTCTGCTGCCTTGGTATCCTCTGCCTTTGCTGCTGTAGTATCAGCTGGTTTTGCAGAACTGCCGCATCCAGCTAACATACCAGCTGCCATAGCTGCCGCCAATACTCCTGCTACTTTTCTTTTCATCTTTTTTCCTCCTGTGTTTGATACATACTGTTTCATATACTTTTTCCAGTATATACATTTATATAATTTTATTGCTTTTGATTTTATCATATTTCGGTCTGGAAGTAATAAGAACATGTCTTTACTTAATGCCGGAATATACAAAGGAATTACGGATCTTCTGGCTTGCCAGCATATATACGATCAGGATTGGCAGTACTAAAACTACGTTTCCTGCCATGATAATGTGCCACATCTGTAAAGTCTCAGAAGACTTAAGAGCTGCAATACCTACAGGCAATGTACGAAGTGTCTCGCTGGAGGTCATGATCAATGGCCAGAAGTAGTTATTCCAGGTTGAAATAAAGGACAAAAGACCGATTGTGATCAATGCCGGTTTTGCCATAGGCATCATTACCTTAAACATGATCTTGCAGTTATCTGCATCGTCCAGCCTTGCAGCCTCAATGACTTCCTGAGGGATCTGCATAAAATACTGGCGGAGCATGAAAATACCAAATGGATTGGAAATAAATGGTAAGATCAGCGGTATAAATGTTTTTAGCATCTTCATCCGGCTAAACATCAGATAAACCGGAAGGAAGGTGATCTGCTGCGGGATCATTAACCCTAACAGTACAATTCCGAAAAAGATATTTTTTCCAAAATATTCATGTCTTGCAAAGCTGTAAGCAGCCGGTACAATGATAAGGTACTGGAGAACCAGCACACAAAGGCTGACTACAACAGAGTTTCTGAAATACATTCCAATGGGAACGATCTCAAATACATGAGCATAGTTTTCCCAGTGGAGGCTGGATGGGAACAGTGTAGGCGGGAACTGCAGCGCCTCTGTATAGTCCTTTAATGACGTACTGATCATCCAGTAAAATGGGAATGCAATAATGACCATAACAGCCACTTTTAAAATAATATTCAGGATATGGCATACCTTCTGGAACAGAAGTGCTCCCCTGCTTTCTTCCATAATGTTTCCTCCTCAATGATATCAATTTTACTGGTAATGTACACGTTTCTTTCCTACACCGAACTGGACATAGGTCATGATGCATACCAGGATCAGTAAGATCACACCTGCTGCACAGGCCATACCCGGTTTTCCATACCGGAAAGCAAAGGAATAAATGTAGTAAACCAGTGTATTAGTGGAATCTACCGGTCCGCCCTGTGTCATAACGTTGACAGAATCAAAAATCTTAAAGGATGCAATAGATGCTACAACGGAAGTAAACAGGATGGTCGGTGAGATCATTGGAAGAGTGATCTTGAAAAATACTCTCCACTTTGGAGTAGAATCCAGTTCAGCTGCTTCATAAATATTAGAAGGAACGGTCTGAAGGGCTGCCATGATCAGCAGTACATAATAGCCAACACTTTTCCAAACCATTACCAGAACCAGAGAAAACATAGAGGTTGATGGACTGGAAAGAAATGGGAACTTTGCAAATCCCAGCTTTGTGATGACCATATTCAAAAAACCGGTATCAGGATCCATAAGCCATAAGAATACAATGGATACGGAAACCATGGAAATAACATGAGGTGTGAAAATAAAACCTTCAACCATGTTATTTAATTTTTTGTGTTTGGAACTGTTTAACCATACTGCGATGATCACTGCCAGTACCATGGTCAGACTGACAAATAATACTGTATAAACAACCGTATTTACAAGTACCAGACGGAATGTTTCTGAACCAAACAGTTCTTTGTAATTATCCAGTCCTACAAAGGTCTTTTTCGTGGAAATAAGGCTTCCGGAGAACAAAGAGTAATAGATCAGGTAAAATACCGGATATACAGTGAAGATAAACAGCAGGACCATTGCCGGCATAGCCGTGACAAATCCCAGCATACGGTCACGCTTTTCGCTGACACTTCGTTTTTTCTTATCCACGGTTTACACCTCCCGGCCTGCAAATTTTGCAAATCCTGCGTGTATCATTAATCTGCGCTCATCATCTAACTGGATTCTCTTTTCATCCTTATCAAACAGATACATATTCTTTAATGGAACAGACAACCTTAGCGTACTTCCATCTTCTGCCTCATAATCGGATTTTGCCATCAGCTTTCCAACCGGACTGTCTAAAGAATAGATGATCTCAGAACCAAGCATTTCCTTGGTAGCGATCTCAGCCTTGATCTCTACATGTTCCTCTTCTATATCTTTTAAGAAAACCTTCTCCGGGCGGAAACCAACCTGCATTCCTTCTGGCAGAATGTCTTTTACAATGTTCATCTGTGGTGTGCCAATAAACTGTGCTGCATATACGCAGTTTGGATTGTTGTACAGTTCTCTTGGGCTGGACTGCTGCACAATATACCCATCTTTCATCAGTACAATATCATCTGCCATGGACATTGCTTCTACCTGGTCATGGGTTACATATACGAAAGTGGTTCCCAGTTTTTTATGTAAACCGATCAGTTCCACACGCATCTGGCCGCGCAGCTTTGCATCCAGGTTTGACAATGGCTCATCCATTAAGAATACTTTTGGCTGTTTTACCATAGCTCTTGCAAGGGCAACTCTCTGTCTCTGACCACCGGAAAGTGTAGCCGGTTTACGATCCAGATACTGGGTCAGGCCTACTACCTCGCAAATCTCCTGGACTCTTTTCTTTCTCTCTTCCTTTGGCACTTTCTTGTTTTCCAGGCCAAATTCAATATTTTCACGTACTGTCATAGTCGGATACAGTGCATAGTTCTGGAAAACCATTGCAATATCTCTTTTTCCCGGTGTAAGATCATTGATCTTCTTTCCGTCAATATAAATATCTCCAGAAGTGGGCTCATCAAGTCCCGTGATCATACGTAATGTAGTAGATTTTCCACAGCCGGATGGTCCTACCAGAACGGTAAAGCTGCCATCTTCAATGCTTAAATTCAGATTATCAATGACCATCTGGTCTCCAAATTTCTTCGTTACATTTTTCAGCTGAATAGCCCCCATGCCATTCCCCTCCTGTTTTGTTTCTGATTATTCTTATATCTCTGATCTTGGTGTTATCAGTTTGATTTCTGTGTTTCTTTGTTGTATTTACTATAACACTCTTGCTGTTTTTTCTTCCTTGCTCTTTTTTTAGAAAGCTTTGCTGTTTTTGTGATGAGCGCAAAACTTAAAAGAATTTTAATTGAATTTTAGGGACAGGAATGCTACCATAAAAGTATCCAAATATGAAGGATTTTTACTGATTTATTTATGATAGAAAAGAGGAATTGTCCTATGAAAAAAAGACATGCATATAATCTTGCGATCCTGCTTGCAGCCGGTACTATTATGGTATCCGCCTGCGGCAAAAAACCAGATGCACCTGCTGATACAACAGTACCTGCACAGACCGAAAGCCAGACTGAGACTTCTGCCGAAGGAACTTCCAGACCGGAAGAAACTTCATCTGAAACGCAGGTTCCGGAAGATACAGAAAGCAGCAAATTCTATATGCTCCAGGGAACCATTACAAAAACTGAAAAAGACGGCTCTGCATTTACCTTACTGGCTGACGACGGAAAAGAGTATAAGATTGCTCTTTCTGATATTCATGATGTAGAAACGGAGATTGAAAAGAACACCCAGATCGCCATCGCCTGTATGAAGGACCCTTCCGGCGATCCCGAAAAAAACACCTACATTTGTGCCTTCCCGGAGCAGGAGGAATGGACCATCTCTACCGATGAAGGCATCACCACTAGCAATGCCATGAGTACCTTCATGATCCAGACAACAGACGGCAGAGAGATCGGCTTTATCAAAGATAACTGTCCTTCTGACGAAGATGCACTTACCAGTGACAGCGGGGATTCTGTGATCGTCACTTACGTTACTTCTGATAATGCGAATTTCCCGTTGGAGATACGCAAAGGGAAATAAAGCTTTAGCTTCTTTGTAGATGCAAGATAAGAAAAAACGAGTGGTAGTTTTATAGATCACCACTCGTTTTTATTAGTTCAAATATATCTTCATAATTAGGATATTGTTGACTAAGGTCCGAAAGCCACCGATGCATATGACAAATGCGCATTTGGGAGAAAATCCTTTGTTCGTGGGCTTGCGCCGCCTATTGTCAGA
>OGXF01000190.1_pt1 | contig 60968 bp, 53 predicted proteins | sample 1576191 | NCBI WGS metagenome assembly OGXF01 (sample SAMEA3541545, study PRJEB24748) | human gut metagenome | biome: human gut; feature: human-associated habitat; material: faeces | place: China | collected 2012
AAATTTGTATGTGGTTTTGAAGGTACATGAAAAAAGTAAGGGAGCTGTAGACCGTAAGGGTTTGCAGTTTTTTTATTGCATAGCAAAATCCGTAGGAACTTCCTGTTAAATAAAAGGCACTACGAGCCTAGGCACATTCTTTATAGTATTACATATTAAATAATAGAAAAAGAATGCACAGTCTGAACTGCAGCATTCTTTTTCTATTATTGTTTAAGTCTGTTCTGATTACGCCAGTCTCTTGGCGATATTCCATAAATATTTTTAAATGCTCTGGAAAAATGTAATTGGTTGGGATAACCGACTGCATTACCTACATCTTTAATGGAAAGCTTTGTCAGTTTTAATAATTCAGCAGCTTTAATCATTCTATAATTCAACAAAAATTCCTGAGGAGATTTTCCAATTCCGTCTTTGAAAATTTTTCCGAAATAACTGCGGTTTAATCCGCATACAGCAGCGATGTTTTCAACTGAAATATCGTTTTGAAAATTCTGCTCTATGTAGGATAACGCTTCATGGATATAAAAATCCTGAAGGCGGCTGATTTTCGATGTCTGCATAGTAGCCGTAGAACGGATTAGAGCATCAATTGCAAGATAGAGATGTCCGATGAGGTGAAAAGGTGTTGCGTCTCCGTGGCTTGCAATATAGAGAAGTTCTTCTTTCAGTATTTCGCGAAGATCTTTAGAAGTAGCTTTATAAATCGGATTATCCAAACTAAGTCCGGAAAGTTCAATGGTTTCCTTTGCACGCAGTCCGTCAAATTCAATCCATGTATATTCCCAGGGGAGTTTTTCATCAGAGATATAGGTATTGATCTGACCGGGGAAAATCATAAAGCCCTGACCACTTTTTACGTGATAGGTCTGTGTTACACCGTGAGAATCATTTGCCATTAAAATTCCGGTGCCGGAGATAATGTAGTGAAAAAGAAAATGATTACGGACGGCAGGACCAAAACTATGCGCCGGTTCACATTGTTCGTAACCAAACTGATACAATCCAAGATCGACAAAATTCTCGCTTGGAAATACTGAAAACATAAGTTCTTTCATAATAATTCCTTTCTCATAGGTGCTCTGCCGTGAAAAAATGATGTTTAGCAGATGTTAAGTCAGTTGATATATATTTATTCTACTGATTTAATAAATAGATTGCAACTAAAATATACCAAAATGCTATGCATTTAGCAAAAAAGAAGAAAATAATAGCATTTTGGAATAAAAATTCAAATACAATGATATTTATAGTCGCATAATGGTATGTTATAATACAACTATAAAGAAAGCACTTGATATATCGAGCGGTAACTAAAAACGAATATACCTGTGAAGAAGGAGAAAAAATGAGAAGGAAAAGAGCAGCAATTGTTTTGGGAATGTCCTGTATTCTGATGGCATCAGCTGTATTACAGGGATGTCAGCAAAATCCAAAAAGCGGAAAAGTGGAAATTGAACTTGTTCAGTATAAACCAGAGGCGGTAGATATATTTGAACAGCTCGAAAAAGAATTTAATGAGACACATGATGATATCCATTTAAAAATATCTTCCCCAAATGATGCGACAACAATTTTGAAAACACGTTTTATCAGAGAAGATTATCCGGATATTATCGGAATCGGAGGAGATATCAATTATTCGTATTTTGTTGATTCAGGAATACTGGCTGACCTTTCAGATTATGAAGGACTTAGTGAGGTAAAACCTGCTTATCTGGATATTATTGAAGGATTGGAGTTTGTTCCGACAGAAGGAACATATGGGCTTCCGTATGTGGCAAATGCGGCAGGAGTGCTCTATAACAAAGATATGTTTGCGGAACATGGATGGGAGATTCCGCAGACCTGGGATGAATTTGTTTCTCTTTGCGAGGAGATTCAGAATGAAGGAATCCAGCCACTTTATTTTGGATATAAAGATACCTGGACCTGCCTTGCACCTTGGAATGCACTTGCAGTCGGACTTGCACCATCCGATGTTTGTCAGCAGGTGAATAAGGGAGAAACAACCTTCTCCAAAGAATATCCGCAAGTGGCAGAAAAAATGCTTGAATTGTTAAATTATGGTGAAGATGGACCGTTTGGATACGGATACAACGATGCATGTACTGCATTTGCAAATGGTGAATCAGCGATGTATACAATCGGAAGCTATGCAATTCCGCAGATCAAATCTGTAAATCCGGATATGAATATCGGATCCTTTGTTATGCCGGCTAATGATTCTGAAGAGGACAATGTATTAAATTCAGGAGTAGACCTTCAGTTCTGCGTGATGGATGCATGTGAAAATAAAGAAGCGGCATATGAAGTACTTGATTTTCTGATGGATCATGAAAGTATCCAGACATACTTAGATGCGCAGAATGCAGTGCCTTGTAAAGATGAAGATTTTGCACTGGCTCCAGAGCTGGAAGATATGAAACCATATATTCAGGATAACCGTATGGCGGATTACCAGGATCACTATTATCCGTCAGAAATGGCAGTCGATGCACAAATCCAGACATTTCTCATAAACCAGGATGTTGACGCATTCCTGAAAAAATTTGACAAAGACTGGATCAGATATAACAGGGATATCATTCGTATGATAGAAGATTATGAAGCAGGCAAGTAGGAGGGATACAGATCATGAATAAATTGAAAAGGATGAATGGCAGAGAGCGGACATTTTTACTGATTACGATACCGATACTTGCGTTGTTTTTCTGCTTTAATACGCTGCCTCTTATTAAAGGTGTTATTTATAGTTTTACAAATTTTCGAGGATATGGCGAGTTTGACTGGGTAGGTATTCGGAATTATGCAGATTTATTTACTGATGCAAGAGTCGGGAAATCCTACCTGTTTACATTCAAGCTTGCAATTGTTGCAACAATAGTTGTAAATGTGTTAAGTCTTGTTTTAGCTCTTGGATTAAACAGTAAAATTAAATTTAAAAGTGCACTCAGAGGAATGTATTTCGTTCCAAATATTTTAGGAGCACTTGTAGTGGGCTATATTTTCAATTACTTTTTCACTTATATTCTTCCGGCAGTTGTAAAAATGATGGGCGGAAAAGGTGACAGTATCCTGGCGAGCTCAAAATGGGCATGGGTTGCGATCGTAATTGTATGTGCATGGCAGTCTGTTGCAATGAATACGATTATTTATATTTCCGGACTTCAGACGGTACCGGAGGATGTATACGAAGCAGGTTCTCTTGATGGAGCGACCGGATGGAAAAAATTCAAGAATCTGACATTTCCACTGATCCTTCCATTCTTTACCATCAATATGGTACTTTGCATGAAGAATTTTCTGATGGTATTTGATCAGATCATGGCTCTTACCAAAGGAGGCCCGGCGCAGAGTACAGAATCAATTTCATTTTTGATTTATAACAATGGTATGGCCGGAGGACAGTTTGGGTTCCAGAGTGCCAATGCAGTTGTGTTCTTTGTAGTGATCGTTGTGATCTCTGTATTACAGATGAACTTTTTGGGAAATAAGGAGGAACAGTTATAATGAAAGTAAAGGTGAAAGAAAGAGTAAACTGGCCAATCACAATTTTATTGATTCTGGGTCTTGTAACCGTTATTTTTCCTCTTTATCTTACAGTTGTGATTGCATTTAAGAAACCGTCGGAAATGACAAACAGTATTTCCGGAATCTTATCACTGCCAAAAAGCTGGAGCTTTTCTAACTTTGCAGAAGCAATGCGTGTAACAGATTTCTGGCATTCACTGGGCAACAGTGTGCTGATAACGATTGTAACGGTAGTTCTTTCCATTCTGATTCATTCTATGATCGGTTATGTGATCGGAAGAAGTAAAAGTACCAGTAAATTTTACAAAGTAGCCTATCTTTATATTGTAAGCGGTATGTTTGTTCCATTTGCAATTTTGATGATGCCACTTGTGAAGCAGACAGCACAGATGGGAATTGACAATATTTTCGGTGTTATTTTGTGTTATCTTGTATTTTATATGCCGATGAATGTGCTCTTATATTCCGGTTATCTGAAAAATATTCCGATGGCACTGGAAGAGGCTGCACATGTAGACGGGGCAACAACCTGGAAAACTTATTGGAGTGTTATTTTTCCGATCATGAAACCGATGCATGCAACAGTAGCGGTACTCACAGCACTTGGTACATGGAATGATGTTATGACACCACTTGTAATTCTGGCAGGTAGCGATGTGAACACACTGCCACTTGCACAGATGACATTCCAGACACAGTTTGGAACAAATTATAATCTTGCATTTGCGTCCTATTTACTGGCACTGCTTCCGATTTTGATTTTCTATCTGATCTGCCAGAAACAGATTCTGAACGGTGTTGTAAATGGAGCAGTAAAATAAATTTGACAGAAGCTTAAGGAGAAGAACATGGGAATCATATACAACGAGAAAGCAAGAACATTTACATTACATACCCATAATACAACGTATCAGATGCAGATTGATGCATATGGATTTTTACTGCATTTATATTATGGAAGAAAGACAGATGGAGTTATGGACTATCTTCTGACCTATGCAGACCGTGGCTTCTCTGGAAATCCGCAGGATGCAGGAAATGACAGAACATATTCCCTTGATGTGCTGCCGCAGGAATTTCCATGCCGACTGACAGGAGATTTCAGGAGTCCGGTGCTTGACCTTGTAAATGCAGATGGTTCTTTTGGATGCGATCTTAGATATCAGGGATATGAGATTTGTGATGGAAAATACAATTTGAAGGGGCTTCCTGCAGTTTATGCTGCAGAAGAGGAAGCCCAGACTCTGATCATTTATATGAAAGATCAGGTGACAGGATTACAGGTAGAATTACTTTATGGAGTTCTTCCGGAGTATGATGTGATCACAAGAAGTGCAAAAGTGATCAATACAGAAGAAGATAAAATCAGACTGACAAAAGCACAGGCAGCCTGTATTGATTTCCTTCACGGTGAGTTTGATGTGATTTCATTTTACGGCCGCCATGCGATGGAAAGAAATATGCAAAGAACATCGGTAGGACATGGAGCTTTTGTAATTGGAAGCCGCAGAGGAACATCCAGCCATCAGTACAATCCGATGATGATACTGGCAGAAAAAGAAACGACGGAAGACGCAGGTACTTGTTATGGAATGTCTTTTGTATACAGCGGAGGATTTAAAGCAGAAGTAGAAAAGGATCAGTTCGGGCAGACAAGAATGCAGATGGGACTGCAGGAAGAACAGTTTTCTTATCCACTGAAAAAAGGAGAGGAATTTGTGATTCCTGAAGTTATTTTAACTTGCAGCAATCAGGGACTTGGAAAGCTTTCCCAGAATCTGCAGAGATGTATCCGTAAAAATCTGTGTCGCGGAAAATATAAAGAAAAAGTAAGACCGGTACTGATCAACAGTTGGGAAGCATGCTATTTTGATTTTACGGGAGAAGATATCTATCATCTTGCCGAGCAGGCAAAGGATCTGGGAATCGATATGGTTGTACTGGACGATGGATGGTTTGGAAGTCGAAATGATGACAACAGTGGACTTGGCGACTGGAAAGTAAATGAAGAAAAGCTGCAGGGAAGTCTTGGTGACCTGATCAGCAGGATCAATGCGTTAGGTGTTAAATTCGGGCTCTGGTTTGAGCCGGAGATGGTAAATGAAGACAGTGATCTTTACCGTGAACATCCGGACTGGGCAATTCAGATTCCGGGAAGAAAACCGGTAAAAGGAAGAAACCAGCTGCTCCTTGATTTTTCGAGAAAAGAAGTTGTGGATGCTGTTTATGAGCAGATGTGTCAGGTGCTCGATCAGGGAAATATCGAATATGTAAAATGGGATATGAACCGAAGTATGGCAGAAGTATATTCTATGACAGCAGAAGAACAGGGCAGTGTGCAGTATGACTACATGCTTGGGCTTTATGATTTTCTGGAGCGTATTATAAGCCGCTATCCAGACCTTCTGATCGAAGGCTGCAGTGGTGGTGGAGGTCGTTTTGACGCGGGAATGCTGTATTATACACCACAGATCTGGTGCAGTGACAATACCGATGCAGTGGATCGTGTAAGGATCCAATACGGAACATCCTTTGGGTATCCGGTATCTGCAGTTGGATCTCACGTATCTGCAGTTCCGAATCATCAGACAGGAAGAAAGACATCACTCCATACAAGAGGTGTCTGTGCCATGGCAGGAACCTTCGGCTATGAACTGGATCCGGCGAAAATGACAGATGAAGAGCGCAGAGAGATCCGGGAACAGATAGTAGAATACAAAAAATATGCACAGCTTGTACAAAATGGACTTTACTATCGACTGAGTAATCCATTCGCAGAAGAAATCGGCGCATGGGAATTTGCATCAGAAGATGGGAAAGAAGTACTCGTAAATGTAGTTATGCTTGAAATCCATGGAAATATGACAGTAAATTATGTGAAACTGAAAGGTCTGTGTGCCGGACAATTCTATAAAGATTCAAGAACCGGAAAAATTTATCCGGCAGAGGCTCTGATGGAAGTTGGAATTCCGATGCCTCTTGAATTTGGTGAGTACAAAGCATATCAGATTTATCTGGAAATGGTCGAGTAAAAATGAGAAAAACAAATGATATTTTTGAAAAGAGACTGGCGAAGCATATGGATGAGCTTCGCTGGCTCTATATGGAATTATATGATAATGAAGCAATGTTTGCAGAGCTCTGTGAACAGATGAAGAATTACTATCAAGCAAGAAATGCGAAACTTCGAAAGAGAGATCTGGAGAAGGAAAAGGATCAGGCGTGGTATCGTAAAAAAAACATGCTGGGAATGATGCTGTATATTGATAATTTCGCCGGAAATTTAAGAGGAGTCAAAGGAAAGCTTAAGTATCTGGAAGAATGTGGTGTAAACTGTGTTCATCTGATGCCGTTTCTTGATTCGCCAAAGGGAAGATCCGATGGAGGCTATGCGGTTGCGGATTTCAGAAAAGTAAAGCCGGAACTTGGAACCATAGAAGACCTTGCAGATCTGGCTGAAGCCTGCCATGAAAAAGACATGAATCTGTGTATGGATTTTGTAATGAACCATACTTCCGAAGATCATGAATGGGCACAGAAGGCAAGAATGGGTGAAGGCGAATATATGAGCCGGTATTTTTTCTGTGACAATGAAAACTATGTCAGAGAATATGAGAAAACAGTGCCACAGGTATTTCCGGAAACTGCACCGGGGAATTTCACCTGGCTTCCTGAAATCGGACACTACGTGTTGACTACCTTTTATCCTTACCAGTGGGATCTGAATTATAAGAATCCGAGGGTGTTTAACGAAATGATGTATAATTTCCTTTTCCTGGTCAATCAGGGGATTGACATTCTGCGGATCGATGCAGTTCCTTATATCTGGAAGGAAATGGGGACAAGCTGCAGAAATCTTCCACAGGTACACACGATAGTCAGGATGATGCGTATGATCGGGGAGATTGTGTGTCCGTCGGTTGTATTATTAGGGGAAGTCGTGATGAAACCGGAAAAAGTAGTTCCTTATTTTGGTACCATAGAAAAGCCGGAATGTCATATGCTTTATAATGTAACTATGATGGCTACTACATGGAATACGGTTGCGACGAGAGATACCAGACTTTTACGGATGCAGCTTGATATTATGAACAACCTTCCGAAAGAGTATACTTTCTTAAATTACCTCAGATGTCATGATGATATTGGATGGGGATTGGATTTCCAGACACTTGCCGGTTGGGGAATGCAGGAAGTCCCACACAAAAGATATCTGAATGACTTTTTCACAGGAAAAATCGCAGAAAGTGTGAGCCGCGGGGAACTTTATAATGAAGATCCGATAACAGGAGATGCCAGATTCTGTGCAACGACAGCTTCCATGTGTGGAATTGAAAGTGCCGGATTTGAACAAAATGAAGAAAAGAAAAAAAGAGCAGTCAGATTTGATCTGATGCTGCATGCATATATGATGGTGCAATCCGGAATTCCAATGCTTTACAGTGGAGATGAGATTGGTCAGGTAAATGATTATACTTATAAAAATGATCCGGAAAAACGGGTTGATTCCAGGTATATCCACAGAGGAAAATTTGACTGGAAGCTGGCAGACGGACGAAAGAGAAAAGGAACGGTACAAAAAGAACTGTTTGATGGAATTGGAAAACTTAGATCCATTCGAAGTAAGGAAAAAGTATTTGACGCATCGGCAAATGTCTGGACGCTTGATACCTGGGAAAATGGAATCCTTGGAGTTGTGCGGGAACTGGAGGGCGAGCAGATGACAGCACTTTTTAATTTCGCAGAAGAGGACCGGACAGCCTGGATCGAAGAAGAGGGAGAGTATATGGATTTATATACCGGTAAAAAAGTCAGCCTTCAGGCAATAAAAATGGAAGGCCATTCCTTTGTATTAGCAAAGAAATGCTAAAGTAAGATAGAAAAAGAGCAGGTAAGAAATTTTATCCTTTCTTACCTGCTTTTTTTACTTTATTGGTTTTCCTGCATATCTTTCAGCATCTGGATAAGTTCCAAATCCTTTTCGGTAACACGGAAATTAGTGGTATAATTCCGTCCTTCCGGAGATTTGACGGAGATTTCGATGATGCTGTCTTTGCGGCATGCATCTCCTTTTACTGCATGAATAAAAGGCATAAATTTAGGATGCTCCTGTTGAAAAGTGGAAAATGCGGATTTCAGTTTTGCAAGCATTCCAAGCTGTTGAAAGTTAAGCGCCATAAAATACTCCTTTATAATTCAATATATCCATTGAACCCTCCAAGGGTGTAATATGCTTTTTTGTCTTCTGGTTTCAGATAAATGGAGAGAGCTTCCGGAGTTTCTACAGCGTGTCCCTTTGCATTGCAGTCAGCAATCACACGTTCTGTGATAGCGGCTACAGTATATTCTGCACTCTGGTACTGAACATAGAATGCAGGATTTTTGGCAGGAACTTCTACTGGTACTTTGACTTCTTTTACAACTTCTTTTATCTCTACAACAGGAGTTGCTGTAGCCGGTGCTGATGATGTAGCTGTAGCAGTTACTGCTGATTCAAGTGTTCTTTTCTGTTTTTTCTTATCGATTCTTTTATTCATTATTATTACCCCTTTTTCAAATTGTACAACATCTATTATATTACTTTTATATGGAGAAGTCAAAATGGTATTTATCACAGATATTTTGCAGAAAATGAAAAAGGGTTGCGCATAATGGTGAGATATGAGTATAATGAGTATCGTGTAATTGGAGTATAATCGGGAGGAAGAGGTAGAATGAATAGAGCAGCATTATTTTTTGATATTGATGGGACCGTACTCAGTGAAATTACAAAAGAGATTCCCGCAAGTACGGTAGATGCACTTAAAAGGGCACACGACGCAGGACATTTTTTGTTTATCAATACAGGAAGAACGTACTGCAGTGTCCCGGTGGAACTGAAAAAACTTCCATTTGATGGATATCTGTGTGGATGTGGGATTTATTTTACATTTGATGAAGAAGTTATTTTTGAAAAGCATCTGGATCCGGAGAGGGGCGATGAGATCGCTGATTATATGACAAAATGTCAGATTGATGGGATTTTTGAGGGAGCAGAAGATGTGTATTTCACTTCAAGAGTTTCAAGATTTGACAGATTGGAAAATACAAAAAAACACATGAATAACCGTGGACTTGGAATCGAGCGTTATATGGAGCAGAGAAGATGTCCATATGATAAGATCTTTATTTATACGGATGAAAAAAGTGATGTAAAAGCATTTTTTGAATTTATTAAAGATGATATGGAAGTAATCGACCGTGGAAGTAATACATTTGAATGTATCCTGAAGGACTATACAAAAGGAACTGCGATTGACTGGGTACTGGAGCATTTTGGAATGACGAGAGACCAGTCATATGTATTTGGAGACAGCAGCAATGATCTGGCAATGTTCCAGCATGCCGGGCATGCGATTGCGATGGGCGCGCATGACCAGGTGCTGGAACCTTATACAGAATTTGTGACAAAGACCGTTGAAGAAGATGGAATTGCTTATGCGATGAAGAAATATGGACTGATCGATTAGAGAATCCTCCGGTAAAGTTACAGAGAAAATTTTCTAAGATGCAGCAGCTTTTATAAGATCATCAAGAGAACCAAAATGATAGCCCATTTCTTCCCATTTGGTGAGAAGTTCATCTAAGATTTCAGCGTTTGTAGAGGACGTACTGTGGAGTAAAACGATGGCACCGGGATGGATCCTTCCAAGCAGTTTTTCAAAAGCCTCTTCGTGGGATGGCTGGTTATCCTGATACCAGTCGACATAGGCGAGACTCCAGAAGAATGTGTGATAGCCAAGCTCCTGCGCCATTTTCAGGTTGGCTTCGCTGTATTTGCCCTGTGGTGGACGATAAAATCTGGAAATTTCCTGTCCGGTGATCTGCTGATACAGTTTTTCAACTGTCTGGATTTCTTCAGAAAAGGAGTCCATTGTAGAGATCTGTGACATGTCTTTGTGATGCCAGGTGTGGTTGCCGATGGTGTTACCGGCAGCGAGGATCTGTTTGATAAGTTCTGGATTGCTTTCCAGAAGTGTGCCGACGACGAAGAACGTTGCCGGAGCCTGATGTTTCGTAAGAGCTTCCAGAATAGCCGGTGTATTTCCATTTTCATAACCGGCATCGAAAGTAAGGTAGATTACCTTTTCACCGGTGTCCTGTGCGTAAAAGGCATCAAATTTTTTCAACTCGTCAAATGTGGCATTGCCGACAGGGGGATCCCCATCAGTTTGGAAGCTGAGCCCCCAGTTGCCTTCAGAAGAGGTGGGAACAGCGGCTGAAAAGAAATGATCATGCAGAAATGCAGCGCCGATTCCCACAAAGAAAGCCGCAAGGAAAAGAAAACAGATCCGTATAATATTTTTTGATTTTAATCTGGAAAACATAAAAGGAACTCCGATCGGATAGAAAACAGGTGATTGATAAAATATATGTGGAAATGGAAGGAAAAGAACCGAAATAGATAAAATAGAGGTCAGAAAATAAAGTGGACAAAAAGTAATCAAAGTGATTAAAAAAGTGATCAAAAAATGAAAAAAAGACTTGCATTTTTTCTGAGATGTGATATTATATTATTTGTCTTTAAGACGCGGGTGTAGTTCAATGGTAGAACACCAGCCTTCCAAGCTGGATACGTGGGTTCGATTCCCATCACCCGCTTTTGTTATGCGTAAAAAGAAGAACCTCAGATGGTTGATGAAACGATCAGGGCGGTTCTTTTTTTGGCACAAAAAAGTGAGCACCTTGTCTTATAAGCTGGACTTACGCTGACAAGCTACACACTTTTTTCATAGCAAATATATTATTTTAACAAAGCAAAAAACGAGTAGCTGCTAAGCTGGATTTACGCTTACCTGCTACTCGTCTACTATAATTATATTTCCAGTTTTTTCAAAAGTCAAATAAATTTTTCTTACACTGCGACAGTTCTTCCTTTCATTTAATTCTCTTTTCTTTTACGGAAAAGATATTCATCTAATTCTTTTTTGATATTTTCCGGAATTTCTCTCTTCACCGGGCATACCACAGCGTTTGTGAAACGATTTGTAAATAAACTCAGGAAATGAATATCTTTCTGCAGCTGCTCCATGGACATCACAGCCTTCACATCGTACCGGCAATGGATCGGTGCAACATTTCCGCTTGCAAGACGGGCAAATGAGACTGCCGGTACACCTTTATCTGCAAATGGAGTGGAATCACTGGGGTACACGCCTGTCTCAGAAGCTATCGGGAATCCAATTTCCGCTGACATATAGCTGATGTAATGAGAAAGCTTCTCTTCTGCTGACACGCATGCAATGAATTTACCCATATAGGTTCCGATCATATCAAGATTGATGTTGAATACGATTTTATCCAGCTCTGCCTCATGATCTTTCACATAAGCTTTCGATCCTAATAAACCACGTTCCTCGCTTCCGCAGAACACAAAGCGAAGACCGTAATTGCGTTCTTTGTCTTTCATGTATTCCATAATTCCGAGAAGTCCTGCACATCCACTCATATTGTCATAAGCACCATGTGAAAGAGCGGTTGTATCATAATGTGCACTAAGCATGATCCACTCTTCCTTTTTTCCCGGAAGTTCTGCGATCACATTATGGGATTCTCCGTCATATTCCTTCTGCTTAATCTCTAACCGCATCTTTTTCGCATGATTTTTTACCAGCTTAACCGCATCTCCTGTATGAATCATTGCACAAAGGACTTTCTTTTCTTCTCTGACAACTGCTTCCCGAAGATCTCTCTGGTCAATATCCTGCTGTGGATAATATAAGTTACCATACTGGCAGAGAATTGCCTTTGCACCTGCCTTCATCAGATCCCGGTAAGTAAAGAATCCAAATCCCTGTGTGTCCATCAGAACAATCTTGTCTTTGGCTCCTGCAATCGATACTGGATCTGTTCCCGGCATGTAATACAGCTCTCCTTCTGCCACACCGCTTCCGCAGCAGGAAAAAGCCTTGCATGTTATCTCTTCCCCATCTGCATACAAATGAACCTCTTCAATATCGCCCATTGCCACGCGAAAACCTTCGATCTGTGCCGGAACCCCCATGTTCTCACACTGCATTTTCAGATATCCTGCAACCTGCAATTCTTCTTTTGTCCCACTTGTATGGACAAAATCCGTGTCGTTAAAAATCTGCTGTAAATCCATCTCAAAAATACTCCTTTTCTTCTTTTTTCAGATTTTTCCTTCTGACATACATTATAGCAAAATCCCGACAAGTTTAGTAGCACGGTTTTAAGTATCATTCGTATTTTTTTCTTATATTGCTAACAGCTGTTTTTCTTCTGTGATAGAAAAGTCAATTGCCTTTGCACCATCTGAAACAGAATTTACAAGATATTTTTTTTGTGCCAAAAAGAGAGGAGTTAAAACAAAATGGTAGAAAGCAACAAGATGAAGGAGATGCCGGTGAATAAGCTGATGGTCCAAATGGGGATCCCGATGATCTTATCCATGGCATTACAGGCAGTCTATAATATCGTAGACAGTGCATTTGTAGGAAATATGAAAGCAGGCAGTGAAGCAGCATTAAATGCTTTGACTCTGGTATTTCCGGTGCAGATGCTCATAGTAGCAGTAGGAATCGGAACCGGTGTAGGAACCAATGCACTTCTGGCAAGGACACTTGGACAGGGGAACAGGAAAAAAGCTGCGAAGGTAGATGGTAACAGTCTGGTTCTTGGCGTGATCATTTATGTGGTTTGTTTATTATTTGGTTTCTTTGGAGTGAGAGCATACATTTCATCACAGACTGTTGATGCAGAAGTACTTGAAATGGGAGTCAGTTATCTGCGGATATGCTGTGTGATTTCTTTTGGTATTATTTTCTTTTCTTTATTTGAAAAATTATTATAGGCGACAGGACACTCTCTTTATTCTACAATCGGTCAGGTAGTTGGTGCTGTGGTAAATATTATCCTTGATCCGATCATGATCTATGGTATAGGACCTTGTCCCGAAATGGGAGTGAAAGGTGCAGCTTACGCAACTGTAATCGGTCAGGTGGGAGTTTCGCTGATCTGGTGGGCATTTCCGATTACGGAAGTGATTTCATGTCTGATAGGATATTTATTTTTAAAGAGAATCAGAAAATATAAAGTCAATGCGTTAAGCTAAGGAGGAAACAGAGATGGAAAAAAGAATTATCACCGAAGAAAGGATTATTTGCCTATGCATTTGCAGGGCGTGACATTACAGGAAAATCAGTAGAAGATATGGTATACGAGGCACAGAGAAAAGTGATTTTAGATATAGCAGAGAAAGAATCTTGTGTGATCATTGGAAGAAATGCAGATTATATCCTGAAAGACAGGGAGGATGTGCTAAATGTGTTTATTCATGGGAATATGCCGGAAAAAATACAGCGTATCGGTCAGTTATATCATGTCGGTGAAAAGGAAGCTGCCAAAATGCTGGCAGATACAGATAAAAGGCGTATGACAAATTATAATTTTTACACAGATCAGAAATGGGGAAAAGCCAGCAATTATACCTTATGTCTGAACAGTTCGCAGCTTGAATATGACAGATGTGAGAAGATCATTATGGAATGTTTAGGGGTGTAAAAACAAGAAGTTTTTACGGTTTAACCTTAAAAACTTCTTGTTTTTTGCATATAACTTGGATGTTAAAATAATATAGGAAACCTAGTGGTAGCAGAAAGTGTTTTTTAATCTGGAAAAATAAACTATTGTGTTGTATTACGGCGGATCAATACAGGTGTAATTTGTTTGTGAATAGGTTCGCCCAATGGTTTGGGAGCACGCTTTTTCTGCTCATCCATCTGTCGGACCAGAAGATCCATGGCGGTTTTAGCAATTACATCAATCTGCTGGCCAACGGTTGTGATTGGAAGGATTGCCTCGCTGGCAATCGGGGAATTGTCAAATCCAACAATCTCATAAGTTGAAGGAAAGGTTCCGTATTTTTGGAAAATTAAATTAAGAAACATATTGGCATAGGTATCATTCGCAAGAAAGATACCTTTTTTTTGATCTGGGTATTTTGCTTCTATCTTATTAAAAATCTCCCGGATCACATTTAAAATCTCATGATAAGAATTACCTTCTACACTCAGATCGATATCATATGGAACATGATATTCTTCACAAGTTTCCTGAAAGGCCCGGATGCGGTCATAAGCTGGGATGGATTTATCCACATTGACATTTATATGAATCAATATGTCACATTTATCCCGGATCAACAGGGAAGTAGCCTGAAGTGCGCCCATATAGTTATCGGTATTGACACTGCTGATATGTTCTGCTTCACGTTCAATTGCGATGACAGGAATCTGATAGGAAGCGAGCTTCTCGGATGGAAGCGTGTGACTTAAAACAATCAGTCCCTCAATCTGATAAGATAGAAGTTCCTCAATGTACTGTTGTTCTTCTTCAGCTCCATGTTCGCTGGCGAAAACAAGAAATTTATAATGATAATCTCTGTAGCTGGAAAGAAATTGTGCCAGCATCTCAGAATAATAGTGCAGGTAGAGGTTTGGAACAATGATTCCGATAAATTCACTTTTTCCATTCGCCAGAACCTTTGCCAGCTTATTCTTTTTATATCCAAGTGTGTCAAGAGCCTGTGAAATCTTTTCCTGATTTTCTAAGGTAAGAGAATCAGGATGATTGAAGTATCTTGATATTGTAGTCTTTGAAAAATTTGTGTATTCTGCAATATCTGCAAAAGTTACCTGTTTTTTACTCATAAAAGTTGAATCTCCTTCAATATGACGGCTAATAGTCTATAATATTCTTTAGTATAGCAATTCTCATGGAAAAACGCAATGGAAAAATAACCGATTACGTAACCGGTTATTTTAGTACATAAAAGTGTTGACAGAGTGAGATGGATATAGTATTATCAAATCATAAAGTAACCGGTTACTTAACCGGTTTTGCACGATAAGTTAAAGGAATGGAGGAAGAAATGCATGAAAAGAATGCAAAACCAAGCAAAGTCCGTAAGTAAGCGAACCTGGAGAGAAAAGATGACTTATGTGAAGAAAAACTGGCAGTTATATCTTTTCTTCCTGATGCCGGGACTTTTGCTGACAATTATTTTTAAGTATCTCCCGATGGGTGGTCTTCTGATTGCTTTTGAAGACTACAATGTAATCAAAGGAATTCTTGGGAGTCCCTGGGTCGGACTTGAGTATTTCAGACGATTTTTATCTTCACCGGATTTTATGAACTATCTGATGAATACATTAAAATTGAGTATCTACGGATTGCTGTGGGGCTTTCCGGTTCCGATTATTCTTGCATTGCTTCTGAATCGTATCCGAAAGACAGGAATTAAGAAGAAAGTCCAGCTTTTGATCTATATGCCGAACTTTATTTCAGTCATTGTACTCTGTGGTATGGTCCGTATGCTTTTATCACCTGTAGGACCGCTGAATAAAGTACTCGGAATCAGTACAAACTGGATGACAATGCCTTCTGCATTTCGGACAATCTATATTGCAAGTGGAATCTGGCAGGCGGCAGGATGGTCATCTATTATGTACACAGCAGCATTGGCAAATGCCAGCAAGGAGCTGGAAGAAGCAGCCATCATGGATGGAGCGAATCTTCTGCAGCAGATTTGGTATGTAGAGCTGCCGGCAATTAAAAATATTATTGTAATTCAGTTTATCTTACAGGCCGGAAATATTATGAGTATAGGTTTTGAAAAAGCTTATGCGTTACAGACAGATATGAACTTGCCGGCATCAGAAATCCTGTCTACATATGTATACCGTATCGGACTTTTGAATGGAGATTATGGATATTCTACAGCAGTAGGTCTTTTCAATTCTGTTGTAAATGTTATCTTGCTGATTTTTGTAAACTGGGTTGTTAAGAAACTGAATGACGGAGAAGGATTATAGGAAAGAGGGAGAAAAGATGGAGAAAAAAAAGAAGAAAAAATATTCAAGGACAGACAAAGTAATCCTTGGAATCGGGTTTACCATTCTTGGTTTATTCGTCCTTTCTATAGCAATACCGATTATCTATGTGGTATTAGCGTCCTTTATGGATCCGACTGTTTTGAATAACCAGGGATTGAGTTTTAACATTAAGGACTGGACATTAGACGCATATCGAAGAGTGTTACAGAATAAAATGATCTGGCGTGGATTCTTAAATTCTTTCCTGTATTCACTTGCATTTACAGTTATTTCCGTTTTTGTGACATTGCTGGCAGCATATCCGTTGTCTAAAAAAGAATTTGTAGGAAGAAAATTTTTCAATATTATTTTCCTGATCACAATGTTCTTTGGGGGTGGAATGATTCCTACATTCATTTTGATCAATCAGCTGCACATGGTGAATACGGTGTGGGCAATCCTGATTCCGGGGGCATTTAATGTATGGAATATGATTCTCGCAAGAACTTATTATCAATCAATTCCGACAGAATTAAGAGAAGCATCTGCGCTTGACGGGGCGAATGAGATCCAGCATTTCTTTAAAATTATGATTCCGGTATGTAAGCCGATCATTGCAGTTCTGGCACTCTGGTCTTTCGTTGGAATGTGGAACAGTTATTTCGATGCAATGATTTATTTGAATGATGCAAATCTGCAGCCGTTGCAGTTAGTGCTCCGTTCTATCCTGGTACAGAATACACCACAGCCGGGAATGATCGCCGATATCCAGAGCACGGCAGAAATGGCAAAAATAGCAGAACAGCTTAAATATGCAACCATTGTAGTATCAAGTTTACCACTGTTAGTAATGTACCCGTTCTTCCAGAAATATTTTGACAAAGGAATTATGGTAGGATCGGTAAAAGGCTAATAAGAAAGGAACGATACAGATATGAAGAAAAGAAAAGTAAATGCATTACTTGTAATTGTACTGTCTATGACGATGATGGTAGGAGTTGCAGGATGTGGAAAAGAGCGGCAGCTTGCAGCTGAAATTGATCCGGATACACCTGTATCGGAAGTGCAGTTTCCATTGAAGGAAACCGCAGAACTTTCCTTTATTACAAGTGCACCGGCTACATCAACACAGGAGCCAAATGAACGAGTGATCTTTCAGCGTATGGAAGAGCAGACCAATGTTCATATTGACTGGACTTGTTTTGTATCAGATCAGTTTTCTGATAAGAAAAACCTGGCACTTGCCCAGTTTGGAAATCTGCCGGATGGATTATTCAATGCCGGAATGAGTGAGTATGATCTGTTGCGTTATGCAAAGCAGGGAATCATTATTCCATTGGAAAATCTGATAGATAAATATATGCCGAATTTACAGGCAGTATTTGAAAAATACCCAGAATACAGGACAATGTGTACAGCACCGGATGGGCATATTTATTCATTTCCATGGATTGAACAGCTTGGAGCTGGGAAAGAAGCCATTCAGGCAATCGGAGATATTCCGTATATTAACAAAAAATGGCTGGATTATCTTGGACTTGAGATTCCGACAACAACAGATGAATTGGAACAGGTATTAATTCAGTTCCGTGATCATGCAGATGAACTTGAAAAAGAATTTTCAATTGAAGGTGATGTGATCCCAATGTCATTTATTATCAATAATGGAGATCAGGATCCTGCAATTTTGATCAATGGATTTGGAGAGGGTTATGGAGATACAGGGGATCATTTCGCTGTAACGGATGAAGGAAAAGTTATTTATACAACGGTTCAGGAGGGGTATAAAGAAGGAATTGAATGGTTGCATAGGCTTGTAACAGAGGATCTGGTTGACCCGGAAGCATTTACACAAGAGTGGTCCACCTATGTAGCAAAAGGAAAGAATCATCGATATGGTCTCTGCTTTACATGGGATATTGCAAATATTGATAACAATGAAGATTATGTTATGCTGCCGGCTTTGACAGGACCGAATGGAATGAGAAATATCACAAGACAGAACAACAGCGAAACAAGCGGATTCGATCGTGGAAGATGTGTCCTTACATCCAGCTGTCGTGACACAGCACTTGCTGCTGCATGGATCGATCAGATGTATGCACCCCTTCAGTCACCACAGAATAACTGGGGAACTTATGGAGAAAAGGATTCTTTTAACATTTTTGAACTGACCAAAAATAAAGATGGCGGAGAAATGCTGAAGCACATGGATCTTGGAACGCAGTCGCCGGTAGAAGTACGTGAGGCACAATCTGTAAATGGTCCACTTGCAGTACTGAATGAATATTATGATGTATATGTAACACAGCCGGAAGATGCAAAATGGCGTTTAGACAATATGCATGAAACTTATTTACAGGATATGAATAGCAAGTATGTTTACCCAAATGTCTTTATGAGCATTGATGATACCAATAAAGTATCTCAGTACGATACCGATATTAAAAAATATGCAGAGCAGAAGAAAGCAGACTGGATCCTGAATGGAGGAATTGAAAAAGAGTGGGATTCCTATCTGAAGAAAATGGAACAGTATGGACTTTCTGATTATCTTTCAATTAAACAGAAATACTTTGATCAGTATCAAGAGTCATTGAGTGAAGAAAAATAACGATACGAATAATAGGAGGATTCGCATGAGTGAGATGTTAGAAAAGGCTAGAAAATATGAAGATGAACAGGGAAAGCAGATAAAAGCAGAAGACAGACCGGTTTTTCATGTGAGTCCATATGTCGGATGGATGAATGATCCGAATGGTTTTTCATACTATCGGGGAGAGTATCATCTTTTTTATCAGTATCATCCATATGATACATACTGGAACAGTATGCATTGGGGGCATGTGGTTAGTAAGGATCTGCTTCACTGGGAATATCTTCCGGCAGCTTTGGCACCGGATGAAGAGTATGATAAGATTGGATGCTTTTCAGGAAGTGCAACAGAGTTAGGAGACGGCAGACAGCTGCTCATCTATACTGCAGTGGATCAGGAGAAAATGGAAGATGGAACGGTAAGGGATATTCAGACACAGGCAGTGGCTGTTGGCAACGGAAAAGATTATAAGAAATATGAGAAGAATCCGGTTCTGACAGCCAAAGATCTTCCGGAAGGTGCAAGTAAAGTGGATTTTCGTGATCCAAAGATCTGGAAAGGAAAAGACGGGAACTTCTATTGTGTTATCGGAAGCAGACCGGCAGACGGAAGTGGACAGATTCTTCTTTATAGAAGCAAGGATGGATTTGAGTGGGGATTTGTCAGCATCCTTGCAGAAAATAAGAAACGTTTTGGAAAGATGTGGGAATGTCCGGACTTCTTTGAACTGGATGGAAAACACGTTCTTTTGACCAGTCCACAGGATATGTTGCCGGAAGGCTTCGAATTTCATAATGGAAACGGTACTTTATGTATCATAGGAGAAATGGACAAAGATACATATACCTTAAAAGAGCAGTTTACGCAATCTGTGGATTATGGAATTGATTTTTATGCAATGCAGACGTTGGAAGCCCCAGATGGCAGGAGAATTATGATTGGTTGGATGCAGAACTGGGATACACTAGCTCATCGTGATAACGATTCGAAGTGGTTTGCACAAATGAGTCTGCCGAGAGAATTGTCTGTAAAAAATGGAAGACTTTACCAAACTCCAGTCAAAGAACTTGATGCAATGCGTAAAAACAGAGTTGAGTACAACAATGTGGTAATAAATAATGATATAATCACATTAGATAAAATCGAAGGACGAACCATAGACATGGAACTTGTGATACGTCCGGAAGATAAGGGGAATGTCTATAAAAAATTTGCATTACGCTTTGCACAGAATGAGAAGTTTCATACAGAACTGAGTTTCCGCCCGGATGAGTCTGTCCTGAAAATTGATAGAAAATTTTCAGGAAGTGAACGAGCATTGGTTCATCAGAGAAGATGCCGGGTAAATGGAGATGCCGATGAATTAAAGCTTCGTGTGATTTTGGATAGATTTAGCGCAGAGATATTTATTAATGATGGCGAGCAGGTTATGTCGGCTGTCCTATTTACAGAACAAGAGGCAAAAGGAATTTCATTTTTTGCTGAAGGTGCAGCTAAAATCGATGTAGTGAAATACGATCTGGTTTAGAAAATACATGATAAAACTTACATGGAGTTTGAAGACGTATGGATAATGATAGGGGGATTCCTGGAACGGGAATCCCCTTTGTAGTATAGGAGCATAGAGTATTGATGATAGAGGAAAGAAGAAAAAGATATGAGAAGGAACTGCATGAAAAATATCTGCAGTTATATCACAATGAACAATGTTATGAAGAACTAATGCAGATGTTGGAAGGGGCTTATCAGGACAGATCGGCGGAGCTTAGGAGATTAGACGGTAGAAGAGAGAAAGAACCAAACTGGTATCGCAACAGAAATATGCTTGGAATGACGATGTATCCGAAGCTGTTTGCGGGGGGATTAAAAGGTGTGATAGAACACTTGGATTATCTGTCAGAGCAGAAGATTACCTATCTTCATTTGATGCCGCTTTTAAAGATGCCTCATCCATATAATGACGGTGGGTATGCGGTGGAAGATTTTAAGCAGGTCGATTCGGAAATAGGAACAAACGAAGAGTTAAAAAGACTGACAAAAGAGCTGAGAAAGCGTGGCATCAGCTTATGTCTGGATGTAGTTATGAATCATACGGCAGATACACATGAGTGGGCGATACGAGCCAAGAGAGGCGAACAGGAATATATGGATCGCTATCAGTGCTATGAGACGCGAGAAATTCCGGATCAATTTGAAAAGACTATGCCGCAAGTGTTTCCGGAAACCGCTCCGGGAAATTTTACATGGTGTGAAGAGATGCACAGGCATGTACTGACAACATTTTATACTTATCAATGGGATTTGAATTATCATAATCCGAAAGTATTTAATGAAATGATTGAGAATATCCTGTATCTGGCAAATCTTGGAGTAGAAGTGTTTCGTATTGATGCAGTTCCTTATATCTGGAAAGAATTAGGAACAAGCTGCAGAAATCTTCCCCAGGTTCATAGTATTGTCCGGATGCTGCGTATCATTGTTGAAATGATCTGCCCGGCTGTGATCCTGAAAGGTGAGGTTGTTATGGAACCAAAAGAACTGCCGGTTTATTTTGGAACAGAGAGTGAACCGGAATGTCATATGTTATATGGAGTTTCCAGCATGGTAAATCTGTGGGCAGCACTGGCTACGAGAGACACAAGGATGTTGAAGCATCAGATGGATGTGATCCACAGCCTTCCGAAGAACTGCTATTTTGTCAATTACCTTCGCTGTCATGATGATATTGGCTGGGGACTGGATGAAGAACAGGAGAAAAAGCTGGAAATAAACCCAATCCGGCACAAAGAATATTTGTATCATTTCTTTGAAGGTACTTATCCATATAGCTTTGCGCGAGGAGAATTATATAATTACGATCCAGCGACGAAAGATGCCAGAAGCTGTGGAACAACTGCGAGTTTGTGCGGAATTGAAAAAGGTGGATTTGAAGGGGATTTAGAACAGGTGAAACAAGGAATCCAAAGAGTGCTCATGATGCATGCGGCATGTATGAGTATGGAAGGATTTGTAATGCTTTCATCCGGGGACGAGATCGGTCAGGTAAATGATTATGATTATAAGAAAAATCCAGATATTGCTGCGGATAGCAGGTATCTGCACCGCAGTCCGTTCCAGTGGGACAATGCAGACAAGAGAAAAAAAGCGGGTACAGTACAGTACGACATCTGGAATGGTCTGAAGCAGATGGAAGAAATACGGCGTCAGGAAAATTGCTTTGGAGAAACTGCCGGTATTTCTACCTGGGATACAGGAAATTATGCGGTTTTTGCGATTAGAAGAACAGCAGGAAATGAAGAATTAATCTGTCTGGCTAATTTTTCCGAATATGGACAGAATGCATGGCTGAATTGTCTGGAAGGTGAATATGAGGATTTATTTACAGGAGAAAAACTGGAAATAAATTCGGTATGGATGAATCCTTATCAGTACAGATGGTGCGTGAAAAAATAGGAATTTTATGGAAAAAGCAATGTCATTTTTGGAGGCAGAATGGAGAATATAATGAAAAAATATGATGTAGTGGCACTTGGAGAATTGTTAATTGATTTCACAGAAAATGGAAAAAGTAATCAGGGAAATCCACTTTTTGAGGCAAATCCGGGAGGAGCGCCATGCAATGTACTTGCAATGCTGACGAAACTCGGACATAAGACGGCATTTATCGGAAAAGTAGGGGAAGACTTTTTCGGAGAACAGCTGAGAGATGCGATAACAGAAGCAGGGATTGATGCAGGTGGATTATGTACAGATAAGGAAATCCATACGACACTTGCTATGGTACATACTTATCCGGATGGAGACAGAGATTTTTCGTTTTATCGTAATCCGGGAGCGGATATGATGCTGAATAAAGAAGAGGTTCAGGCAGAACTTATTAAAGAAACAAAAATCTTCCATTTCGGAACGTTGTCCATGACACATGGAGGAGTGCGCGAAGCAACAAAAGAAGCAATCCGTATTGCAGAAGAATCCGGTGCAGTTATTTCCTTTGATCCGAACTTACGTCCACCACTTTGGAACTCTTTGGATGAGGCAAAGGAACAGGTATTGTATGGATTAGCACATTGTCAGATTCTGAAAATTTCAGACAATGAAATCCAATGGCTGACAGGTGAAGAAGACTATACGGCAGGGGTAAATTGGATTAGAGAAAGATATCAGATTCCGCTGATCCTTGTATCTATGGGAAAAGAAGGAAGTCGTGCATACTATAACGGAACGATGGTAGAAGTAAAACCGTTCCTTCAGAAGAATACAATTGAGACGACAGGAGCAGGAGATACATTTTGTGGTTGTGTATTACATTATATCTGTGAACACGGAATGGAAGGTTTAGAGGAAGAAAACCTGAAGGAAATGCTGACTTTTGCAAATGCGGCAGCATCTGTGATTACAACAAGAAAAGGGGCACTGCGTGTAATGCCAACCAGAGATGAAATTCAGAATTTGCAATGTTAATCATGGAAGTTCAGGCAGAGTCGGATATGATAAGCAATTATATCGAAATGTATCACCTTGCTCCGGCAAAGTACATGAATCAGAAACACTGGCTGGCAGTTCCAATGGATAAACAGTGCGAAGAAAAGGATTGACATTTCTGGCGGTGCATTCCATAATGACAATAGCAGTTTGATAGAACTAACAAGAGCGGGAGCGTGACATGAGGAAAAAGAATTCTTATAGATGGCTGATATGGATTTTTCTGGCTGTAATTCTGATAGGTGTGGCATTGTGGAATATTCTGCCGCCGTATATTGATCGATGGCAGTCGACGAAAGATTATGAAAAACTTGCCGAAGAATATGTCAGTGATGAATCCGAACCAGATGACGGGAAGCAGAAGAAAAAGACTGGTGGAGCACCGACATTAAAGTCGAATTTGACCAGTTAAAAACAGAAAACCCGGACGGCATCGGCTGGATACGGTTCGACGATCAGAATGAGCTTGGTATCAACTATCCTATCGTGCACTCCGGGGACAACGAAAAATATCTGCGCAAAGATATCCATGGCAATAAGCATATCGCCGGAAGTATCTTTCTGGAAGGACTGAATCAGTCAGATTTTTCCGACCTTTATAACATCATTTACGGACACAACATGAACAATGGCAGTATGTTCGGCAGTCTGAAGAAATACAAGGATGAAGGCTTCTGGAAAAAGAACCAGTACTTTACGGTCTATACCGAAAGCACTGCCTACCGCTATCAGATCTTCTCCTATGAGGATGCGGTGAATGGCGGCAATGTATATAAAGTCGGTTATCAGCCGGGGGAAGAATACCAGACGTTTATTGACGAGATGGTAAAAGACTCGGATTTTGATACCGGGATCAGACCAAAGTCAACGAACAAGATCCTGACGCTGTCCACCTGTACCGGGAATGGATACAGCAAACGGTTTGCTGTTCATGCGATATGTATCGATACCCAGACAACAGACCAGACAAAATTAAAGGAAACGGATGATTAACAGGTAAAATGCATTGACAAACTTAAAAAAAGAACAATATAATGGGGAAAACCATGGTTTGAAGTAACTGACCAGAAGCAAAAGAGGAAAACAAGAACACAGAGAGTGAAGTAATGGCGGATAAAAAAACAGAAAACAGAAATATTGATACTGCAAAAGCCAGAGGAGAACTGGAAGAAGACCTTCTGGAGTATGTCTATCGGAAATGGAGACAGGGCAGACAGATTACATCAAAGGAATATGCCAGAACAACAGGAATAACGACCAGTGAGGTTCTTTTTTTGTATAAAAAATATCTTGTAAATTCTGTTTTAGAGAGTAAAAAAACTGTAGCTGAGGGGCTGTGAAAAAAGAACAGTCCCGAAAAAAATTTTGCCAATGCTAATTCAAGATTATCTGGACATCTGTGATCCAGTGCTGACTTTTGACAGAGTTATGGGAGAAATCGAACTGGAGAAATATCTGGATAACAAGTCGAAAATGACACAAATCTCACAGTATGAGCTTCAAAAGGGAAACTGGAAAGAAGAAATTGATTAAGCATTTGGAATATCAGATTTCCAATGCCGATGAAGCGTCTTTAAAAGAATATCGTGTGAATCTGCGACATTTGTAAAATCGAAAGGATTCTTTATGATTGGAATAAATAGAAAAGACATACAAGCAATCTTAAAAGCTGGTGCAAAAAAAATCTCAAAAAATTAGCACTCACCTCTTGACAGTGCTAATAATGCGTGCTATAGTACAGGTAGAACAAAGGAAGGGGAACGAAAAGAAAGGTTCGCCAGAAAGTGTTCCGAACGTATTATGAGTGTTTGAAAGGAGACAGGACTTATGTTAATGCCTAGTATTTTTAATAATAATTTATTTGATGATGATTGGTTTGGATTTCCGTTTTACGGATATGCAGATAAAGCAGAGAACAGAGCAGAAAAGAAGCTCTATGGACATCATGCGAATAATCTGATGAAGACAGATATCAAGGAAATGAAAGATGGATATGAACTTGAGATTGATCTTCCAGGGTTCAAGAAAGATGAAGTTACTGCAGAATTGAAAGATGGTTATCTGACAGTCAGTGCAGCGAAAGGTCTTGATCAGGATGAACAGGAGAAAGAAACCGGCAGGTATATCCGCCGTGAACGTTACGCAGGAGCATGTCAGAGAAGTTACTATGTTGGTGAAGATATCACAGAAGAAGATATCAAAGCAGAATTTAAACATGGTATTCTGAAACTCTTTGTTCCGAAAAAAGAAGCAAAACCAGCGGTAGAAGAGAAGAAATATATCACAATTGAAGGTTAATATAGAAGATAAATTTCCCCCGGAGAGCAATCTCCGGGGTGTTTTACAGGCAGGAGGTGACAGAGCATGGCAGCAAAGCGGGATTACTACGAGGTGCTCGGAGTAGCAAAGAATGCAGATGAGAAGACAATCAAAAAAGCTTACCGGAAGCTGGCGAAGAAGTATCATCCGGATACCAATGCCGGAAATCCGGATGCAGAAAAGAAATTCAAAGAAGTAACAGAAGCTTATTCGGTACTGAGTGATCCGGAAAAGAAGAAGATGTACGATCAGTTCGGACACGCTGCATTTGACCAGTCTGCAGGAGGCAGCTATCAGGGCAGTGGATTTGGAAATGGTTTCCAGGGATTCAAAAGTGGTCCTGGAGGATATCAGGAGTATCATTTTACAGGAAATGCAGATGATATTTTCGGAGATATGTTTAAAGATATCTTCCACGGAAGCAGCAGTAAAAGCACAGATGGTTTCGGAGGTCATGGTTTTCACAGAAGCAGTTTCTATGACGATGGATCCGGATTTAGTGGCTTCGGAGGATTTGGTGACCACGGGTCAGCAGGCTTTGATCAGAAAGGTCAGGATTTGAATGCCAGTGTGTCTGTTACATTTGATGAGGCAGCATTTGGATGTGATAAAAGAATTACTCTGCAGGATCAGAGCGGAAAAGCACAGACACTTGAGGTGCATATTCCGGCAGGAATTGACAGCGGAAAGAGCATAAGACTTCGTGGAAAAGGAATGCCGGGAACCGGAAAAGGTGGGGCAGGAGATCTTCTTCTGAAAGTAACTGTTCAGCCAAAAGCCGGATATGAACGAAAAGGTATGGATGTTTATACAACGGTCAGCATTCCTTATACAACTGCTGTGTTTGGTGGAGAAGCAAGGGTGCATACCCTGTATGGTGATGTGATGTGTAAGATCAAAGAAGGAACACAGTCAGGAAGCAAGATTCGTTTAAGAGGAAAAGGAATCGTTTCCATGAAGGATGCAAATGTCCATGGTGATCAGTATGTAACGGTACAAATTCAGGTTCCGAGACATTTAAATGCAGAAGCAAGACAGAAACTGATGGAATATAAGAAAGCCGCTGCCGGAGGAAGATAAAGGATCCGGGGCGTTTCATATAGATGGGACTCATAAAATGAGTTCGATGATTTGACAGGGAAGTAAAAATTTATATAGATTTAGCACTCGACTATTGACAGTGCTAATAACAAGTGCTATAGTTCGAGTAGAACAAAGATAGCAAGGCAAAGGAGGGACTCATGTTATGAATATCAATAAATTTACACAAAGTTCTATGGCAGCAGTACAGAACCTTGAAAAGATTGCGGCAGATTATGGCAACCAGGAAATTGAACAGGAACATCTTCTGTATTCTTTGCTTACAATAGATGACAGCCTGATTCTCAAGCTGATTGAGAAGATGGGCATTACAAAAGAGACGATGATGAACCGTGTGGAAGAGCTTTTACGGAAGCGTCCGAAGGTACAGGGCGGTCAGATGTATATTGGTCAGAATCTGAATAATGTGCTGATCCATGGCGAGGATGAGGCAAAGCAGATGGGTGATGAATATGTATCGGTTGAGCATCTGTTCCTCGCACTTCTGAAATATGCGAACCGTGAGATCAAAGGTATGATGAAGGAACTTGGAATCACAAGGGAAAGCTTCCTTCAGGCACTTTCTTCGGTAAGAGGTAATCAGCGAGTAACCAGTGATAATCCGGAAGCTACTTATGATACCTTGAACAAATACGGGGAAGATCTGGTAGAAAAAGCCAGGGAGCAGAAGCTGGATCCGGTCATCGGACGTGATGCAGAGATCCGGAATGTGATCCGTATCCTGTCACGTAAGACAAAGAACAACCCGGTTCTGATCGGTGAACCTGGTGTAGGTAAGACAGCAGCAGTAGAAGGTCTGGCACAGCGTATCGTGCGTGGTGATGTACCGGAAGCTTTGAAAGATAAAAAAGTATTTGCACTGGATATGGGAGCACTGGTTGCAGGTGCCAAGTATCGTGGTGAATTTGAAGAGCGTCTGAAAGCAGTTCTGGAAGAAGTCAAGAACAGTGATGGAAACATCATCCTGTTTATCGATGAGCTGCATACCATTGTAGGTGCCGGAAAGTCAGACGGTGCAATGGACGCCGGAAATATGTTAAAACCAATGCTTGCCCGTGGTGAGCTGCATTGTATCGGTGCGACAACTCTGGATGAGTATCGCCAGTATATTGAAAAGGATGCCGCTCTGGAACGTCGTTTCCAGCCGGTTATGGTGGATGAGCCTTCAGTTGAGGATGCCATTTCTATCCTTCGTGGATTGAAAGAGCGTTATGAAGTATTCCATGGTGTCAAGATCACAGACAGCGCACTGGTTGCGGCGGTTACTCTGAGTAACCGTTATATTTCAGACCGTTTCCTTCCGGATAAGGCAATCGACCTGGTTGATGAAGCATGTGCATCCATTAAGACAGAGCTGGATTCTATGCCGACAGAGCTGGATGAACTGAACCGTAAGATCATGCAGCTGGAGATTGAAGAAGCTGCTTTGAAGAAAGAGGATGACCGACTGAGCAAGGAAAGACTGCAGAAACTGCAGGAAGAACTTGCCGAAGAACGGGAAAAATTCGCAAAGCAGAAAGCACAGTGGGATAACGAAAAACATTCTGTTGAACATGTACAGAAGATCCGTGAGCAGATTGAACAGCTGAACCGTGAAATCGAAGCAGCTCAGAGGAGCTATGATCTGAACAAGGCAGCAGAGCTTCAGTACGGACGTCTTCCACAGTTGCAGAAACAGCTGGAAGAAGAGGAAGCAAAGGTAAAAGATGAAGATCTGTCACTGGTTCATGAAAGTGTTACCGATGATGAGATTGCTAAGATCATTTCCCGCTGGACTGGTATTCCGGTTGCAAAATTAAACGAAAGCGAGAGAAGCAAGACACTGCACCTTGCAGATGAACTTCACAAACGTGTCATCGGACAGGACGAAGGCGTTACGAAAGTAACCGATGCAATCATCCGTTCCAAAGCAGGAATCAAAGATCCGACTAAGCCGATTGGTTCCTTCCTCTTTCTTGGACCTACAGGTGTAGGTAAGACAGAGCTTGCAAAAGCACTTGCCGAGAATCTGTTTGATGATGAGAACAATATGGTGCGTATCGATATGAGTGAGTACATGGAGAAATATTCCGTGTCCCGTCTGATCGGAGCGCCTCCGGGATATGTCGGATATGATGAGGGCGGTCAGCTTACGGAAGCCGTTCGCAGAAAACCGTATTCCGTAGTGCTTTTCGATGAAGTAGAAAAAGCACATCCGGATGTATTTAATGTACTTCTGCAGGTACTGGATGACGGACGTATCACGGACTCGCAGGGACGTACCGTTGATTTCAAGAATACGATCCTGATCATGACATCGAACATCGGATCTTCTTATCTGCTGGATGGTATCGATGAAAATGGCGATATCAAACCAGAGGCAGAGGAGATGGTCATGAATGATCTGAGAGCACATTTCAGACCGGAATTTCTGAACCGTCTGGATGAGACGATTATGTTCCGTCCGCTGACGAAAGATAATGTCTACTCTATCATCAGCCTGCTTGTCAATGATATCAATAAACGGCTTGCAGATAAAGAACTGAGGATCGAGCTTACCGAAGCAGCCAAACAGCTTGTAGTGGAAGGCGGATATGATCCGACCTATGGTGCAAGACCATTGAAGAGATATCTTCAGAAGAATGTTGAAACCGAGGCAGCTAAACTGATTCTGGAAGGAAATGTTGGCAGCGGAGATACGATCCTGATCGATAATGTGGATGGAAAACTTACTGCAAGGATCAAGCAGCACTTAAGAGAAGTATAAGAAATGTGACATATAAAGAATCTGCAATCGGCAGATCATCGAATCCGATCATGGTGACATCATCAGGCGCAGGACGGTTTATAACCGCTTGCGCCTGTATTCGTTTGGAGTTATACCAAACTGTTTTTTGAAGGCAGTCTGAAAGTGGTTCTGGCCTGAAAAACACAAAAAAGTGCTGATTGTACTGATCGGTTTATTCGTGAACTGAAGCAGACGCCGTCCCTCCTCGGGCTTGCACCGGAGAATAAAATGGCTTCTTCAATCACATAATCGCGATACAAGCTGATAAAGCAAAAAACCGGATACAATTTTCAGGAGCTTCTGCAAAGAAAAAGATTTCAGATGACGGTTCTTCTGTTGTGCGATACAAAGCTTTCGATTGAAGAAATAGCCCTGGATTGTCGGGTATGAGAATCAAAGCTATTTTTTCAGGCGATTTAAGAAACGTTACGGAATGACACCGCACAAATACAGAAAAGAAAACATAAAAGATAAAAAACGATAGGATGGAAAATAAGGACAGTTTTTTGAACTAATGAGGTTCTAAAAAGCTGTCCTTATTTTTGTTATATTGAGTACTATAATGGTCTCATAAATTAAGACACCCTAAACAATGCTTCTGCTGTATTCGATGACAAGCGTGAAGAAAATTTCAAGGAAAAGCTTTTCTATCCGACTAAAAATGGTTAATTCTAAGCGGCTTTAGGTGGTCAATTTTCCCCGCCCCTAAAAAAGTATTATTTTGTGTATATTCTATCTTGTTTTGTTTATGGTGCATACACATACTAAATGGTAAAATTAAAGTGAATTTAGATATCATTTGTGACAAAGCGCACTTCAAGTTTATCAGGGCGTGAATAACTTTCTGTATATTCAACTAAATTACCATTTTCATCGTATCCTATGAATTCAATATAGTTGACGATAGAGGTGGCACTTGGAAGATGAAGGTGCTTTTGAAGTTTTTCGCCAGCTTCTACCATCATCATTGTCTCATTAAATTTTACAGGCAAATGATTTTTGGATTTCATATAATCATAAAGCGATATGTGCTCAAAATTGTAATTATCGATATCTGAAAAAAAATGAAGAGGAACATAGGTAAACTCAATTGCAAGAGGTTCCTTGTTTCCAAGACGAATTCGATGAATACCGTATATTTCATCTTCTTCAGAAAGTCCAAGTTTATCTGCAAAGTATTTTCTGTTTTTGATTATACCTGTGCCTAAGCATTTATTGGAAATTTCAATACCAAAGTTACGAACTAAAGAGGTAAAGCTGGCATTTTTTGATTCATTTAGTACTCCTAAAGCAACTCGATTTTGTTCGGGTTTGCGGACAAAAGTTCCCTTTCCGTGAACGCGAATTAAGTAATGTTGGCTAATTAATTCGTCAAAGATGTCATGAATCAAATACCGACTTACACTATACATTGTTGCAAAATCCCGTTCGCTAGGAAGCAACTCCCCAGGAAGATATTCCTGTGTTTTAATTTTTGTAATGATACTAGATTTTATTTGTGCGGCTAATACATCATCATTGCTCATAAAACTACCTCCCTGATAAAACCAAAACGATCAATTAGCATATTATTTTCAAAAAAGACTGCAAGATGTCCTTGTTTATCATACATGAGCCCTTTGTATTTCATTAAAGGGCTATCAACAGGAATATTTAAAATTTGAGCAGTCTTTGTGTCTGCGTAAAGTAAGGTGACTTTTTGATTCGATTTTGCCAAGGTTATTTGACAATTGTTTGTAATCAAATCAATTGCAGGAGCAGAAGCAGCAATTTGTTGGGTGAGATCTGGATAGATATATTCAGGAATATAAGTTGTATTGATACAAATTGGTTGAGTACCATCTGAATAAAGCCAAACAATTTTGTATATTTTCGATTTTTCAGGAAGTAACATTTCGCTTGCAAGATAGTTATCTGCTTCTATTTTTTTGAAATCATATAATTCGTAAGTTAATTGTCCGCTATCTTCCTCTGAATGTAAGGAAAAATTACGAATGGATTGTAAAATGCGTTTAGGCGCTACGTAATAACCACTTCGTGGTTTTGAGATAATTGTTTTATCTTGAAGTAACAGATTCAAGGCTCCACGAACAGTTAAGCGTTGTACATGAAACAGCTCTGCCAGCTTTCGTTCCGAAGGCAGTTTGTCACCTGGAAGATAGTGTTCTTCCTTTAGCATGTATTTGATTTCTTTTGATAATGCAACATCTAAAGTTAATAAATTTTTTTTCATAAGAACTCCTAATATTATAATTTACTTGTAAATTATAATCAAATTATACGTTGTCAGTTCTTAAAAAGCAAATGGAAAGGAAAAAAGAAATGAATAAATAAAAAATAAATATAAAAACTGGTATAGTAAACCTGAAATGTGCTTCATACCAGAATAAAAGAAATATATGCATTGTGTATAAAAAAATGCATTTATATTTATAAAAATACAACAATATTCAATATTTTTTGCGTGAAATATTGAAAAAAATGAAAAAAGTGGTATATTAAATTTAAAAATAGTCACCAATACAAAAGAAGGGAAAGGGAAAACACTATGTTGAAATTTAATGAACAGAAACAGATTGAAAGTGTGAATGGAGCGCTTGCTCTGAGAAATCAAATTAATGAATTGATTGATGGAATTTGTAAAGAAGGATACAAGAATATTTGTTGGCTCGGTATCGGTGGAACATATGCATCTTGCCTCCAGGCAGAGGTTCATATGAAAGAAAAATCAAAACTTTCATTTTTTGTTGAAAACGCAGCAGAGTATTTGACAACTGGAAATAAAAAAGTTGGAGAAGGAACTATTGTAATTATTTCGTCTGTTACAGGAACAACTTCTGAAATCGTAGATGGAGTAAAAAAAGCACAGAAGAGTGGAGCAAGGGTGATTGGTTTTATTGATGTTGCTACTGCAGAACTTGCAAAACTTGTAGACTATGTGATTACATATCCTGCCAATGAACAATTGAAATTTTATATGGTAGCAGATAGATTTATGTATAATGCAGGAGAATTTCCAGAATATGAGGATTTATACAAGGAGTTGGATCAGTATTTGGCAACTGCACTTGTGGAAGTTGAAAAGGAAGCAGATGCTTTCGGAGAAGAATTTGCAAATCGTCATAAGGACGACAAAATTCATTATTTTGTTGGGGCTGGGAACCAGTATGGTGCCACATATTCTTATGCAATGTGTTATTGGGAAGAACAGCATTGGATTCGTACAAAATCTATCCACAGTGCAGAATTTTTCCATGGAATGTTAGAAATAATTGACAAAGATACACCAGTTACAGTATTTATTGGGGAAGATTCTCAGAGATCATTGAGCGAGCGCGTTGCAAACTTCTTGCCACGCATTTGTGGAAAATACAATATTATTGATACCAAGAAATTTGAATTAAAAGGAATTAGTCCAGAGTACAGAGGATATATATCACATTTAGTGATGCATGCGGTAACACAGAGAATTGATGTACATATGGAAAAAGTCAATTGTCATCCTATGGAAATCAGAAGATATTACAGATGTCTGGACTATTAAGGTGGCAAAATGGACAGAAAGATAAGAGTAGCAGCAATAGGAGATAATTGTATTGATTATTATGATTCATTGAATGAATCTTATCCAGGGGGAAACCCAGTGAATGTTGCTGTATACATAAAACGATTAGGTGGAGAAAGTTCTTATACAGGTGCTGTTGGAACTGATTCATTCGGAAAAATCATGATAAGTGCAATTCAAAATAAAGGAGTTGATACTTCTCATATTCAAGTGCTGGATGGAAAGACCGCAGTTACACATGTTGACATTGTAGACGGAGATAGAGTGTTTGGAAAATATGAAGAAGGTGTTTTGGCAGACTTTAAGCTAAGAGAACAAGACATTTCCTTTATAAAGAAACATGATTTAGCGGTTACAGGAATTTGGGGAATGATTGAAGATGAGCTTCCACTTATTTCGAAAGAAATTCCAGTTGCATTTGATTTTGCCAATAAATTTGCAAATCCAATTGTTGAGAAAGCGATTCCATATGTGACATATGCATTCTTCTCTTTTGACGAGGAATCACGCAATGAGTTTAGACAGAAATATCATAGCATGGGCTTAAAAGAAAAAGAAAATTGTACGGAACAATTAAAGGAATTCATGAAAGCAATGCAACAAAAAGGACCTAAAGTCATTATTGCAACATTGGGGAAAAATGGAAGCATTGGGTATGATGGAAATTCTTGGTATCGATTTGGAATCATAGAGTGTAAAGTTGTTGATACAATGGGTGCAGGCGACAGTTTTATTGCCGGATTTTTATATGGGATTTTGAATGGATTGAATGTTCAAGATTCGATGGAAGCAGGAGCTCGGAATAGTGCGGTAACAATAGGGTATCAAGGGGCATGGTAGAAGGAGAATATAACGAATGAGAAAAAAATAGTGGCAATTTTATTGATAGCTACGATGGCAATGGGGATTGCAGCATGCGGAGGTTCAGGGGACAAAAAAGACGATAATACAATTACAGTATGGTGTTGGGACAAAACATTTAATATTTTTGCAATGGAAGAAGCTGCAAAAATTTATCAAGAAGATCATCAAGATGTGAAAATTGATATTGTCGAAGTTGGAGATGTAGATGTACAGTCTAGACTTACTACGGCTGGTATATCAGGAGATCTAAGCACATTGCCAGATATTTTTTTGATGCAAGACCAGGCATTCCAAAAAAATGTATTATCTTATCCAGATGTATTTACAGAAATTTCTGAAAAGAAAATTGATTTTTCAGAATTTGCTCCTGGTAAAACAGATTTTTCTGTTGTAGATGGAAAACACTATGGAGTGCCTTTTGACAACGGAGCAGCAATTGCTTGTTATCGTACAGATATTTTGCAAGAAGCTGGAATGACTTTAGAAGATTTTACAGATATTACCTGGGATGAGTGGGTTGAAAAAGGCAAAGTAGTACTGGAAAAAACAGGAAAACCATTATTGACAACGACAGCAGGCGAATGTGATTTGCTTACGATGATGTTACAGTCTGCAGGAGCATCTTTGTTTAATGAAGATGGAACAACGAATATTGCAAAAAATGACACTTTGAAGAAGGTAATTGATACATATTGTAAAATGAAAGATTCAGGTGTGTTACAGGAAGTAAATAACTGGGATGAATACACTGGCTCAATGTTGAACAGTGAAGTTGCAGGTGTGATTAATGGGTGTTGGATTATGGGAACAATTCAGACAGCTGAGGATCAGTCAGGAAAATGGGCTATTACAAATATTCCAAAACTTACAAATGTAAAGGGTGCCACAAACTATTCAAATATTGGAGGTTCTTCCTGGGCAATCTCAGGGAATTGTGGAAACGTAGAGTTAGCAGAAGATTTTCTTGCATCTACATTTGCTGGAAGTACAGAGTTATATAATAATATTCTCTCTTGTGGAGCAATTGCTACATGGACACCAGCAGGAGATTCTGATGCATATGCAGTACCGAATGAATTTTTCTCTGGTGATGCAGTGTTTGAAAAAATAGTTGACTATTCAACAAAAGTTCCTTCTATTATTACGGGACCATATTTCCATGAAGCAAGAGACGCAATCTCTGTTGCGACAACAAATATTACAAATGGTGCAGATTTAGAGAAAGAGCTTAAAAAAGCGGAAGATACTGTTAATTTTAATATGGGACAGTAAGAGAGATTCCTATCATACAAGGGGATGGAATGTAGAACCATCCCCCTTATGGATAGAAAGGAGGAGTTTTTGTGTCTAACAAACCAAGAAAAATGACGTTAGAAAAAAAGCATAATTTAACAGGATGGGCTTTTTTGGCACCAGCAACATTTTTGATTGCGGTGTTTAGTTTTTGGCCAATGATCAAAGCATTAGTTTTATCTTTTCAGACGGGGAAAGGTAGAAATATGCAGATGGCTGGATTTACAAATTACATCAGAATGTTTCAAGATGATGTATTTATTCAGTCAATAAAAAACACATTTTTTTATTTCATTCTTCAAGTGCCCATTATGCTTGTAGTAGCGATGGTGTTAGCTTGTATTCTAAATAAAAAAGACTTACGGTTTAAAGGATTTTTCCGAACAATGATTTTTTTGCCGTGTACAACTTCATTGGTTGCGTACTCAATTATTTTTCGGTCTTTGTTTGCAAATGATGGATTAGTAAATTATGTTCTAGTGAATTTGGGAATTTTGGATAAACCATATAATTTTTTGACACAACCATTTGCGGCAAAAATAGTTATCATATTGGCTCTTTTGTGGAGATGGACAGGATATAATATGGTATTTTTCCTTTCTGGATTGCAAAACATTGAATATTCAGTATACGAAGCTGCAAAAATTGATGGAGCATCAGCAATACAGACATTTTTTAAGATTACTGTTCCATTATTAAAACCAACTATCTTGTTGACAGCAATAATGTCAACAAATGGAACATTACAGTTATTTGATGAATCAATTAACTTGACCGATGGAGGTCCTGCGAATGCTTCGATCTCTATGTCACATTACATATATAATTTATGTTTTAAGTATGTGCCGAATTTTGGATATGCAGCAGCGATGTCCTTCTTTATATTACTGTTGGTTGCAGTATTAGCACTTATACAAATGAGGGTGGGTGATAAACGTGATTAAAAAAATGAAAAATATAGGAATGTATGCATTCTTGATTTTGGTTACTTTTATTTCAGTATTTCCTTTGTACTGGATGGTAAGTGCATCCACAAACAAAAGTGTGGATGTATCAAAAGGTGTATTATCGTTTGGCTCTCATTTGGGAGAAAACTTGAAAAATCTGCTGGCAAATCAAGATGTATGGGCTGCATTGGTCAATTCATTTAAATATGCAATATTACTTACAATAGTTTCGATGGTGATATGTTCCTTGGCAGGATATGGATTTGAAATTTATCATGATAAAGCAAAAGATGCCGTGATGGGTGTGATTCTTCTTGCGATGATGGTTCCATTTATTACGATATTGGTCCCATTGTTTCAGATGGTTGCAAAAATGAAAATGTTAAATAGTACGTTGGGATTCATTTTACCAACGATATCAACCCCATTTTTAATCATGATGTTTCGGCAGAGTGCAAGATCATTTCCTCGTGATATTATTGAAGCTGCCAGATTAGATGGACTTTCGGAAATTAGAATCTTCTTTCAGATGTTTATTCCTACAATGAAATCAACATATGCAGCGGCTATGACTATTACATTTATGAATGCTTGGAATAGTTATATGTGGCCGAAAGTAATCATGACACAATCCGAGAGCATGACAATGCCAATGGTTGTAGCAAATCTGACAGAGGGATATGTAACAGACTATGGAATGCTTATGTTGGCAGTCTTAATATGTACATTGCCTACCGCCTTAGTATTCTTTATTTTACAGAAGAGTTTTGCAGAAGGTATTACTGGAGCTGTAAAATAATAAATGATATCTATAAAGAAAGGGATTAGAAATGGAATATAAAAAAATAAATATGCCAGGTCTTCTGCATGGTGGAGATTATAATCCTGAACAATGGTTAGATAGACCGGATATTCTTGAAGAGGATATCCGGTTAATGAAATTAGCGCATGTAAATAATGTTTCACTAGGAATATTTTCGTGGGCATTTTTAGAGCCAGAAGAAGGAAAATATCAGTTTGACTATTTAGAAGAAATTATTAACCGTTTATATGACAATGGCATCTATACAAATCTAGCTACACCAACAGGTGCAATGCCAAATTGGATGACTCAAAAATATCCTGAAGTAATGCAGACAGATGAAAACGGGATACAGAATTTACCAGGAAAAAGGCATAATTTTTGTTACACGTCTGCTGTTATGAGAGAAAAAACTAGAAAGTTGGATTTGAAATTATCAGAACGCTTTGGAAAACATCCAGGAGTAATTCTTTGGCATATATCAAACGAATACGGAGGAAATTTTAGGGATGCTTCTTGTCATTGCGAAGAATGTCAAAAAGCATTTCGGAAATGGTTGAAAAAAAAATACAAAACATTGGATGCATTGAATCATGCATGGTGGAGTGCGTTTTGGAGTCATACTTATACCGATTGGGAACAGATTCATTCACCTTCTCCGAGGGGAGAGGATGAATTACACGGTTTGAAATTGGACTGGAAAAGATTTGTGAGCGAACAGTTACAGGACTTTTGTAGAGAAGAGATTCGAGCTGTTAAAACATATTCGGATCTTCCAGTTACAACAAACATGATGATGTATTTTTCACCATTGGATTATGATAAATGGGCAAAGGAGTTGGATGTGATTTCTTGGGACTCTTATCCGAGTTGGCATACAAAAGAAGATGAAGTACCGATTGCTGTGTGGGCAGCCTTTATGCATAACCAGATGAGAGGATTTCAGAAGAAGCCATTTTTGATGATGGAATCAACACCATCACTTGTGAATTGGGATGAGGAAAATAATGTAAAAAGACCGGGGATGAATTACTTATCTTCAATGCAGGCAATTGCGTTAGGTTCGAATAGTGTTCTTTATTTTCAATGGAGAAAAAGCAGAGGATCGAGTGAAAAGTTTCATGGAGCGGTTGTTGATCATGATGCGTCAGAAAAGAATAGAGTTTTTCAAGAAGTTGCTTGGATTGGCAAAGATCTAGAAAAGCTAAGCAGTCAAATACTAAGTACATGTAATAGGGCGAAGGTAGCTATTATTATGGATTGGGAAAATTGGTGGGCTCTTTCTGACGCACAAGCAATATCGAGAAAATTTGATTATACGGAAGAACTTTTAAAATATTATCGGGTTTTTTGGGAAAAAGGAATTGAAGTTGATATAATTTCCATGGATCGAGAGTTGTTAGATTATCAGCTTGTGGTTGCTCCGACCTTGTACTTACATAAAAAAGAGTATATTCATAAAGTAGAAGCATACGTGGAAGCAGGTGGAATATATGTAACAACTTATTGGAGTGGAGTAGTAAATGAAACAGATTTATGTTTTATTGGAGAGAGACCACATGAGAGATTGCTAGGATTATCAGTTGATGAGATTGATGTGGGGAATGAATATTTTCCAAATACTTTCTCCTATAAAGACGGTGTATATAAAGCCGGTGTGTTAAGAGAAGTTGTGACACTTCAAACTGCAAAGCCGTTGGGAACATACTTGCAAGATTACAATGTAAATACTCCAGCAATTACAGAAAATGCGTATGGCAAAGGAAAAGCTTACTATGTTGCTGTTCAACCAGATCTGGAATTTTTGAAAGAATTTTTGGGCGATGTAATTGAGGAAGCAAATGTGGAAGCAAATTTGACGGAAACATTGCCTTATGGAGTTACTGTTTCAAAAAGAAGTGGAAAAGAACAGAAAGATGATGTATATTTTCTTCAGAATTTTAACAGACATCCTGTGAAGATGGTTTTGAATGAATGTTATACAAATTTGATTACTGATGAAATCCTTACAGGTTCAATAAAACTGCAAACATATCAATGTATTGTGATGCAAAAGAAATAAGATTCCGTAATAGGGAGGAATTCACATTGAAATCAAAGGCAAAGACATTTTTAATTGATATTTTACTTGATATTGTAGGTGGTTGTTTCATTGCGATTGGAGTCTATAATTTTGCAGTGGCATCTGGATTTCCGGTAGCAGGTATATCAGGTATTGCAATCGTGTTTTATTATTTTTGGAAAATTCCAATTGGTACAATGACGACAATTTTGAATATTCCAATTATTTTAATTTGTTACAAGTTGTTGGGAAAACAATTTTTTTTAAGATCAATAAAGACAATGTTAATTTCTAATATACTGATGGACTGGGTTGTTCCATTGCTTCCAATTTACCAAGGTGATATGATGTTATCTTGTATTTGTATGAGTGTATTCTCAGGAATCGGATATGCATTAATTTACATGAGAGATACCTCTACAGGTGGAGCAGATTTTGTTTTGATGGCAATACACAAGGCAAAGCCACATATTTCTGTAGGAAAAATTATCATTGTTATGGATTTTATTATTGTAATTATTGGTGGAATTCTGATGCATGGAAACATTGATAAGATTATTTATGGATTAATTGGAACGTATATTCTATCATTTGTCGTAGATAAGCTAATGTATGGCGTTGATGCTGGAAAACTTGCTTTGATTGTAACAGAAAAGGGGCCGCAAATTGCGGCAAAAATTGATGAGCTATCACAACGAGGGGCAACTTTGATTAAGGCAGAAGGAAGTTATACAGGACGTGAAAAAGAAGTATTAATGTGTGCATGTAACAATAAAGAAATGCATACGATTCAAGAAGCTGTAAAGAAAGTAGATTCATCAGCGTTTCTTGTTACAATGGAATCGAATGAAGTGCGTGGAAAAGGATTCAAGCCAATATAATATAAAAATTAAGAAGCTCTAGCATGGATCGGTATAAGATTGGATCCGGAACATTATCTTTGATTATGGAACGTTATCATGCGGGAGAAATTCCGATTGAAGAACTCCAGATGATGCCACCAAAAGAGGTGGAATTACTTTTTTATCCTCAGAAAAATATTAAAAAGAAGGATATTCCACTTCCAGATTTCCAGTACTACTATGATAGGATTCATGCAAATTAAAATCAATTAAGAAAAATAGGCGGATATGAGCAGCAGGACAATGAAAAAAGTTTTTGTCCTACTGCTTTTTCGGTTAATAAAATTTCAGATCTGTGAAATAATGTGAGTAAAAAGAAAAAACTAGGAGGACACATTATGAGCGGAATGAAATTTGAAAAAGAAATCTTTATGAAGTATTTGATCGAGCGGGAAGCATCGGAGGCAACAAAGAAGAAATATATGACAGATGTAACGACTTTTTATTCCTATGCAGCAGAAGCGGAAGAAATAGATAAGGAACTTCTGCTTGCTTACCGGGAGTGGCTGATGCAGCATTATGCAGTAAGCAGTGTAAATTCGATGCTTGTGGCACTGAATCAGTATTTACTTGCCGTTGGGCTTGGAAAATGGAAGCTCCGCAGAGTCCGTGTACAGGGCTGTAATTCAAAGATGATGGAAAGAGAACTGCAGAAATCCGATTATATCAAACTGGTGCGGAAAGCAAAAGAGCAGGGAAAGGAACAGCTTGTAATGATTATGGAGACGCTTGCAGGGACAGGAATCCGGATCAGTGAGCTAAGATATTTTTCAGTTGATAGTGTTCAAAGAGGGATCGTGAAGGTGTGGAATAAAGGAAAATACAGACCGGTTATTTTAACGGATCAGTTGAGAAAAAGACTGTTGTATTATATAAGAAAAAACAGAATTCAAAAGGGAAATGTGTTTATAACGAGATCAGGTCATGAAAAAGACCGGTCGAATATATGGAGAGAATTAAAACAGCTTGCAGTAAGTGCGGGGGTGGAAACCGAAAAAGTATTTCCGCATAATTTCAGACATATGTTTGCAAGAATTTTTTACAGGGTTACAGGAAATCTGTTGCAGCTTGCGGATATTCTGGGACACAGCAGTATCGAGGTGACAAGGATTTATGCTTCGGATGGAATTATGGAATGGAAAAAGAGCATGGAAATGTTAGAGATGCTTGTAGAATGACGACATAATGTTAATTATGTTGTAGTTTTCGATATAGGTATTTTGACTCGAAAATATGAAAATAAAAAGGAAAAAATAAATGTTTTACATAATTAAAGTGAAAGGACTGTTTTGCATTTTTGTAACGTTTTTTAATGTTGACAGTCTTTGTAATACAGACTAGAATATAGTTGGACTGAGTTTGGACGATTTATATTACAACATAATTAACATTATGTAGAAAAGAGGGAACATATGGAAAGAGATATATTTGATGATATGATAAAGAGAGTGGACTGTTCATATGTATCCGATCTGAGATACAACAAAAAAATAGTAGAATCCAAGCTGAAAACGATGGATTTAAGTTTATATAATGAGAAGCAGCTGGAAGAATTTGCACAATATGTATTTAACTGTGGATGGAGTGAAATCGGCAGTAAGCTTGATAAATAAAAGATAAAATAATGAAAATGGATGCGGGATATGATAAAATGAATATCATATTCCGTATTTTTTGTGTATACGATGAGCCAAGTGCAGATTTGTGCTTGCACAAGGATCTGCATTTGTCGAATGTACATCACCTGGCTGTTAAGCGAGATGGTGTACAAAGTATACAAATCGAGCAGGAGTCAGCCTGCTCGATTATTCACAGAGAGGAGACAGCAGGAATGTCACACATCATTTTCCATATAGATGTCAATTCAGCCTACCTTAGTTGGACGGCAGTAGAACAACTGAAAAATGGTGCCGATGTGGACATCCGTACGATCCCCGCGATCATCGGCGGTGACAGAGAATCACGCCATGGGATCGTATTGGCGAAATCTCCTTCGGCAAAGAAATTCGGCATCCGGACGGGAGAGCCGGTGGTAAATGCGTTCCGTAAGTGTCCGAATCTTCACATGGATCCGCCAAATCACAGGATGTACAGGGAGTATAGCCGGAGACTGATGGATTTCCTGAAAACCTATACACCGGAAATCGAGCAGGTCAGTGTGGACGAGTGCTATATGGATTTTACCGGAATCGCACAGCGTTTTTCTTCGCCGGTGGAGGCTGCGTATGAAATCAAAGCCCGGGTTTATGAAAAGTTTGGGTTTACCGTGAATGTGGGAATTTCGACAAACAAGCTTCTGGCAAAAATGGCATCAGACTTTGAAAAGCCAAACCGTGTCCACACTCTTTTCCCGGAAGAGGTCAAGGAAAAAATGTGGCCGCTCCCGGTGAGTGAGCTTTTTATGGCAGGGAAGTCCAGTGTGGCGATTCTGGAAAAGCTGGAAATCCGGACAATTGGTGAGCTTGCGAAGACAGATCCGAAGCTTCTGGAATTCCATTTGAAAAGTCATGGGAGAACGCTGTGGGAATTTGCGAATGGAATCGGTGATGCAAAGGTGCAATCCGAGGAGACCGCAGCAAAGGGTGTCGGTAATTCCACCACACTTCCAAAAGATGTGGAAAAGGCAGAGGATGCAAAAAAGGTTCTATTTTCTCTGGCAGAAAGTGTGGGAAAGAGACTAAGGAAAGCAGGGCAGAAAGCCAATATGGTTAGTGTGGAAATCCGCTACAGTGATTTTCAGAATGTATCTCACCAGAAGCAGCTTGGCAGAGCATCCGGTGCAGATCAGGTGATCTACGAGGCGGCCTGCAGTCTGTTCGATGAGCTGTGGAACGGTAAGCCGATCAGATTGCTTGGTGTTCGCACAGCGAAGCTTGTGGATGAAGATGAACCGGAGCAGTTAAGCCTGTTTGACCTGCAATTCGAGGTGAAATCTGAGAAGCCGAAGAAGAGCATGGAAAAGCTGAAAAAGCTCAGTGCGGCAATGGGAGAGATCCGCGGAAAGTATGGGGCGGATGCGGTGATACGGGGCAGTGTTCTGGAGCAGAGAGAAAAAGAGAAGAAATATGAAAAGAAACAGTTCTGAAAATTTCCCGGGAAACTTTCAGAGCTGTTTCCATGCCTTGACACCTAAAGAATCCCTGGAGTATAATGAGATGATATGTAGAAATATAAGGGGATAGAAAGGAGCTTCTTTAAACAATGGAATTTAAAGACAGAGAATTTATTCCGGTACTGCTTGGTGGAGATATCAATACTTACAGTGTTGCCCGCGCATTTTATGAGCAGTATCAGGTGAAGACATATATATTTGGAAAGTTTGCAACAGGACCGAGTTACGGAAGTAAGATCATCGAATATCATCCGAATCCGAAGATTGATACGGACGATTATTTTCTTCAGACAGTCAATGGATTTGCAAAAAAGCATAAAGACAAAAAGATTATGCTCATCGGATGTGGTGACAGTTATGTGGCGCTGATCAGTAAGCATAAGGCAGAGCTTGAGAAAAATATTATCGCACCATATATCGATTTTGATCTGATGAACAGTCTGCAGCAGAAAGAGACTTTCTACAAGTTGTGCGAAAAGCATGGGGTAGATTATCCGGGAACGATTATTTACGATCAGTCCATGGGACTGGATTTTGAGATGAATTTCCCGTACCCGGTAATTTTAAAGCCGTCTGACAGTATTTCTTACTGGGAGCATCCGTTTGCAACCCAGAATAAGATCTACACGATCAAGGACAGAAAAGAACTGGAAAAAGTAATTCGGGATATCTATGGGGCAGGTTATACAGATAAACTGATCATCCAGGATATGATTCCGGGAAATGATGAATATATGCGTGTTCTGACTTCTTATTCTGACCGGAATGGAAAAGTTAAAATGATGTGTCTGGGACATGTACTCCTGGAAGAACACACACCACACGGACTTGGAAATCATGCAGTTATCATCACAGAGCCAAACGAAGAGCTGATGATGAAGGTGAAGAATCTGCTGGAAGATTTGCACTATGTAGGATTCTCCAACTTTGATATCAAGTATGACAGGCGTGATGGCAAATACCGTTTCTTCGAGATCAACACCCGCCAGGGACGAAGTAATTATTATGTGACAGGATCTGGATTCAATGTTGCAAAATATGTAGTAGAAGAATATGTTTACGGAAAAGAACTGCCGCTTGAATTTGCAAAAGAAGAACATCTCTGGATGACAGTACCGAAGGCAGTTGCTTTCAAATATATCAAAGAAGAAGCAAACCGTGAGAAGATGAGACGCCTTCTTAAGGAAAAGAAGATGGTCAATCCGGTATTTAAGAGAGGTGATTTTAAACCAAGACGTTATCTTGCTATGGTGAAGAATCATCTCAGACAGTTTGGTAACTTTAAGAAATATTACAGCTAAGAGAAGCTGAAACAGGGAGAATGATATGCTGAAAAAATTAGGTGTTATCGGCGGAATGGGACCGGAGGCGACAAGTTTTTATTATGCAAGAGTGATCGCGAGGACAAAGGCGGAGAGTGATCAGGAGCATATCAACATGATCATTTTAAGTCATGCGACAATGCCGGACAGGACACAGGCAATCCTTACAGGAAATAAGCTTCCGTTTCTGAAAGCGATCACACAGGACGCAAGAGATCTGGAGATGCTGGGAGTGGAAAATATTGCGATTCCGTGCAATACCTCGCACTATTTCCTGGAAGATATCCAGAAATCTACAAGTGTTCCGATCATCAATATGGTAGAGGAGAGTGTCAGATATGTAGTAGAGGCTCATCCAAAAGTGAAGAAGATCGGGATCATGGGAACAGATGGAACGATGCAGGCAAAGACTTACCACCGAGCCTGCGAAAAATTTGGAATCACACCGGTAGTTCCGGGAGAAGCCTGCCAGAAAGATGTGATGTCGCTGATCTATGATGATATCAAAAAAGGAAAGCCGGGAGACAAGAACAAATTTGACCGTGCTTATAATGATCTGAAGGCAAAAGGTTGTGATGCAGTAATTCTTGCATGCACAGAGATTTCGGTATTCAAAGAATATTATCAGGTACCGGCAGACTGCATGGATGCAATGGATGTTCTGGTAAGAGAATCCATCATCAGATCAGGCGCAGAGTACCGGGAATAATACCGGAAAGAATATAAGGGAGATAAATACCAGATGGAAAAATACACATTACAGGAGTACGCAAATCTGTTACAGAACCTGCGTATGATGAAAGAATTTTATTCAAATGGGGAAGAAGAAAAAAACGTAGGATATCTGACCTATGATTCCAGAGAGGTGACGGAAGGGACATTGTTTATTTGCAAAGGTGCGGCATTTAAGGCTGAGTATCTGGATGCAGCGATCGAAAAAGGTGCGATTGCTTATGTCAGCGAAGTAAAATATGAAACGAAAGAAGATGTTCCATATTTTCTGGTAGACGATATCCGTAAGGCGATGCCTCCACTTGCAGAGAAGTTCAATAATGCACCGTGGAAGAAACTGACGATCACCGGAATCGGCGGAACAAAAGGAAAATCCACTTCTGCTTACTATATGAAAGCAATCGTGGATGATTATATGGAAGCAACCGGTGGAAAGGAAAGTGCAGTCCTTTCTTCAATCGATATTTATGACGGAGTGATCAAGAAAGAATCCCATATTACTACGCCGGAGTCGGTAGAATTGCAGGAGCATCTGCGCCATGCCGTAGAAAGTGGTATTACATTTGCCGAGATGGAAGTATCTTCACAGGCGTTAAAATACAATCGTGTCGATAACATGCAGTTTGATGTGGGAATTTTTCTGAATATTTCAGAGGACCATATCAGTCCGATCGAGCATCCGGATTTTGAAGACTATTTTTCGTCTAAACTGAAAATTTTCGGAAAATCACGTTACGGAGTTGTGAACATGGATGCAGATTTTGCAGACCGTATTCTGAAAGAGTCAAAGGTCTGTGAGAAGGTGCTGACGTTCAGTACAAAGAATCCGGAAGCGGATGTTTATGGTTATGAGATCCAGAAAGACGGACATGAAACGGTATTTATGGTAAAGACAGAGCTGTTTGATGAAGAATTCCGTCTGACGATGCCGGGACTTTTCAATGTGGAAAATGCACTGGCTGTCATTGCGGCATCCATTCTTCTTGAAATCCCGAAGGAGTATATGCACAGCGGTCTTTTGAGGGCAAGATCCAGCGGACGTATGGAGCTTTATGGAAGTGCAGATAAGAATCTGATCGCTGTTGTGGATTATGCACACAACAAGCTTAGTTTTGAAAAGCTGTTCTCTTCAATAAAAGATGAATATCCGGATTATAATATCGTATCGATCTTCGGATGCCCCGGAAAGAAAGCATTTATCCGGAGAAGAGACCTTGGAACGGTAGCGGGTCAGTATGCGAAAAAGGTTTATCTGACAGCGGAAGATCCGGGATATGAGCCGGTAGAGCAGATTTCCAAAGAAATCGCACAGTATGTGGAAGCACAAAACTGTCCGTATGCCATGATCGAGGATCGGGGAGAAGCAATCAAAGCAGCGATGGATGAAGCAGAGGGAAAGACTATTTTCCTGATTACCGGAAAAGGAAATGAGACAAGACAGAAATATGGCTGTGAGTATCTGGACTGCAAATCAGATACACAGTATGTTAAAGAATATCTTGCCGAGTATGATAAAAAGCATCAATAGAAACTGAGAGATGGGTGGGTGTTCCTGCAAACGCACAGGATGCGTGAAAACGAAAGCAGGAAATCCACCCATTTTATATATTTTCATATCCGGTGTGACGTTTGAGGGGAAACAGCATATTCTGAAAACAAAGAGTCCAAAAAGAGGAGCCTTATGAAGCTTTCGGTTCTGTTTAAAAGGATTCAGCATGCGGTGATCCAAATGCCGGAATTAGAAGAAGAGATGGAAATCCGGGGGATTACCTGTAATTCCCAAAAGGCAGAAGAAGACAGTCTGTTTGTCTGCATTCAGGGAAGCCGGGCAGATGGACATGATTATATAGAAGAAGCCTGCAACCTTGGGGCATCCTGCATTCTGATAGAAAAACTGGTATCTGGGGGAAGGATGCTGAAGTTTCCGGAAAATGTTGCCGTCGTTCTGGTAAAAGATACACGGGAAGCTCTTGCCGGGATCAGCAGGATCTGGTTTGGAAGTCCTGCTGATAAGTTGAAAGTGATTGGCGTGACCGGCACAAAGGGGAAAAGTACGGTGGCAGTGATGATCTGGGAGATGTTGGAAAGTATTGGCCAAAAATGCGGACTGATCGGTACGATCGGCCACCATCTTGGAAATGAAGTGGTAACTTCGCAAAATACGACTCCGGATGCCTTTACCATTCAGTCGTATTTTGCTAAAATGGTAGAAGCAGGTTGCCACTATGCGGTGATGGAGGTATCTTCACAGGGAATAAAGCAGCATCGGATCGATGGAATCTGGTTTGAAATTGCGGTATTCACTAATTTCGGGGAGGATCACATCGGACCAGGCGAGCATGCAAGTCTTGGGGAATACCGATATTACAAATCATGTCTTTTTGAACAGTGCAGGATTGGAATAGGGAATCTGGATGATGCACAGTGCAGCTATATGTTCCAGAGAAAATGTTGCACGAAATACGGATTTACCTGTCGGGAAGAAGAAGGGCAGGAAAGAGGATTTAGAAACAGTCATGTACTGACGGCAGAAAAAATCAGTTTTCTGATGGAAGGTGGAGAACTTAAAACGGTATTTTATGCAGATGATAGAAAATATGAGCTTGCCCTTCCTGGAAAATTTAATGTGTACAATGCACTGGCTGCTTTACAGACGGTGAGCTGTCTTGGATTTGAAAGAGAAGAAGCAGGAGACGTGTTAAAGCATCTGGTGGTAAGAGGCAGGATGGAACGGGTAGATGCAGGAGAAAATATCCTGTGTTACATTGATTACGCGCATAATGCCATGAGTCTTGCAAAAGTGCTTAAAATGCTGAGAATTTACGAACCAGAACGTATTTTACTGGTGTTTGGATGTGGAGGCAACCGTGCCGGAAGCAGAAGAAGCGGGATGGGAAGAGTGGCAGGAGAGCTTGCGAATCTGACGATCATCACTTCAGATAATCCGAGATGGGAAGAGCCGGCGAAGATTATGGCAGACGTTGAAGAAGGCATCAAAGAAACTTCCGGAGCCTATCGGATGATCCAGGATCGGGAAGAGGCAGTACTCTTTGCGGTGGAAATGGCAAGACAAGGGGATATCCTACTGATTGCGGGAAAGGGACATGAAAATTACCAGGAGATCCAGGGAGTCAGGTATCCGATGGATGACCGGGAACTGGTGCGAAAAGCCGTCAGGCTTGCTGCACAAAAGAGACAAAAAAAGGAACAGACAGAATGTACGCAGACATTATTATAGATATTACACATGAAAAACTGGATAAAGTATTTCAGTACCGTGTACCGGAAGAACTGGAAGGAGATTTACGAACCGGTGCAGGCGTCATTGTGCCGTTTGGACGGGGGAACCGGGAAACGAAGGGGTATATTGTCGGTTTTTCGGAAACATGTGATTATGATGCGGAAAAAATAAAGGATATTCTGCGCACAGATACATCAAGTGTAGCGATTGAGGCAAGGCTGGTTGCACTTGCAGCGTGGATGAAAGAATATTATGGAGGTACAATGATCCAGGCATTGAAAACGGTGCTTCCGATCAAGCGTACCGAGCAGCAGAAGGAACAGCGGATTTTAAAAAGATGTATTTCCAGAGAAGCAGGCGAAAAGAAGCTGGAAGAATATCTTCACAAGAACCAGAAAGCGCGGGCAAGACTGATGGAAGCACTTTTGGATGATGAAGAGGTAGAATATTCTCTGATCAGCCAGAAGCTGAATATCACGCTGACGGTGGTGAGAGCTCTTGAAGAGCAGGGGGTTCTGGAAATCAAAAATCATAAGATTTACCGTAATCCTGTGAAAGAAAAAGAGCAGCAGCGGCATTTTATTACCTACACGGAGGAGCAGGAAAGAGCAATCCGGACGTTTGAAAACGATTATAAAAAAGGGATCCGAAAGACCTATCTTTTATACGGTGTGACTGGAAGCGGCAAGACAGAGGTCTATATGGAAATGATCCGGCAGGTGGTAAAGGAAAAGCGGCAGGCAATCGTGCTGATCCCGGAGATCGCATTGACTTACCAGACGGTGATGCGCTTTTACAGGACATTTGGGGAACGCGTTTCCATCATGAATTCCAGACTTTCAGCGGGAGAGCGGTATGACCAGATGATGCGGGCGAAAAAAGGAGAGATTGATGTGATGATCGGTCCAAGATCTGCGCTTTTTACCCCGTTTCCGAGTCTTGGGCTGATCGTGATCGATGAGGAACATGAGGCAGCTTATAAAAGTGAACAGGTTCCCCGGTATCATGCGCGGGAGACGGCAATCGAACGCGCAAGCCTGGAAGGGGCAAGTGTGGTACTGGGATCGGCAACCCCTTCCATGGAAGCATTTTACCGGTGCGAGCTGGGAGAGTATACGTTGCTGGAATTAAAGAGGCGGACTGCAAAAGCAGAACTCCCGGAGGTCTACACGGTGGATATGCGTGAAGAACTGCAAAAAGGGAACCGTTCTATTTTAAGTGACAGGCTCCATGAGCTGATGGAAGACCGTCTGAAAAAGAAGGAACAGATCATTTTGTTTCTGAATCGAAGAGGGTATGCCGGATTCCTTTCTTGCAGGTCCTGCGGATATGTAGTAAAATGTCCTCATTGTGATGTTTCACTGGCAGCGCACAATAATGGGAAAATGGTGTGCCACTACTGTGGATACGAAGAAACGGTTGCAAAAAAATGCCCGTCCTGCGGCTCCCCTCATATCGGAGGTTTCCGCGCAGGAACACAGCAGATTGAAGAACTGGTAAAAAAGGAATTTCCGCAGGCAAGGGTACTTCGGATGGATCTGGATACTACAAGATCCAAAGAAGGACATGAAAAGATTCTATCTGCATTTGCAAATGAAGAGGCAGATATTCTTGTCGGAACACAGATGATCGTAAAAGGACATGATTTTCCAAATGTGACCCTGGTTGGCGTGCTTGCTGCGGATATGTCTTTATACTCGGATGATTTCCGGTCAGCAGAGAGGACATTCGAGCTTCTGACGCAGGCTGCGGGAAGGGCCGGAAGAGGGGCAAAAAAAGGAGAGGTCGTGATTCAGACCTACAGCCCAGAGCATTATAGTATCCAGACGGCAGCACGTCAGGATTATCAGGCATTTTATACAGAAGAGATGAATTACAGGGAACTGATGGGGTATCCGCCGGCAGAGCATCTGATGGCGGTACTGGTAGCCTGTGAGGATGAAGCACTTCTGGAAAAAGGAATGCACTATCTCAAATTATATGCAATGCGGATCACGAAGAACCGCAAGGTACAGGTGATCGGTCCGGCAGCTCCGGCAGTCGGAAAGGTCAAGGATGTGTACCGGAAAGTTTTGTATCTGAAGCAGGAATCCTATGAGATCCTGATTGAAATGAAAGATAAAATGGAACAATATATTGAATTGAACCGGGGATTTGCAAAGATGCGGATTCAGTTTGATTTTGATCCGATGAGTGGATTTTAAAAGAAAAGGCAGGAGGAAGAACAAATGGCAATTAGAAAAATCAGAGAAATAGGCGATGAAGTACTGACAAAGGTGTGTAAGGAAGTAACAAAGATGACACCAAGAACAACAGAACTGATCGATGATATGTTAGAGACCATGTACGAGGCAATGGGGGTAGGTCTTGCTGCACCACAGGTTGGAATTCTCAAAAGAATCGTTGTCATCGATATCGGAGAAGGTCCGGTTGTCATGATCAACCCACGCATCGTAGAGAGCAGCGGAGAACAGACCGGGGAAGAAGGATGCCTTAGTGTACCAGGTAAATCCGGTATTGTTACCCGTCCGAATTATGTAAAAGCAGTAGCACTTGATGAAGATATGAAAGAATACGAGATCGAAGGCGAAGGACTGATGGCAAGAGCAATCTGTCACGAACTGGAGCATCTGGACGGTCATCTTTATGTAGAAAAAGTAGAAGGCGAACTTCACAGCACAGAATACGAAGAAGCCTAGGCTGGAAGCGGGAGGTTAAGATAAGATGAAGATAATATTTATGGGAACTCCTGATTTCTCAGTCGGAACACTGGAAGCACTGGTAGAAGCAGGACATGAAGTAGTGCTCGCTGTCACACAACCGGACAAGCCAAAGGGCAGAGGCAAAGAAATGCAGTTCACTCCGGTAAAAGAATGTGCACTTGCACATAATATCCCGGTCTATCAGCCAAAGAAGATCCGGGAACCTGAATGTATCGAAGAACTGAAAAAATATCAGGCAGATGTCTGCGTAGTCGTGGCGTTTGGACAGATCCTTCCAAAAGAGATTCTGGAAATGACACCGTACGGATGTATCAATGTCCATGCATCCCTTCTGCCGAAATACCGCGGTGCTGCACCAATCCAATGGGCGGTCATCAATGGAGAAAAAGTATCCGGTGTCACAACGATGCAGATGGATGAAGGACTTGACACGGGTGATATGCTGGAAAAAGTAGAAATCACATTAGAAAAAAAAGAAACAGGAGGAAGCCTTTTCGATAAACTTTCCGCAAAAGGAGCCGCACTCTGCGTCCATACCCTTGCAGAACTGGAAAAAGGAACCATTACTCCACAAAAACAGGGCGAAAGCACCACTGAATACGCAAAAATGCTCAACAAAAAATCCGGTGAGATCGACTGGACGAAAACAGCAGTAGAAATCGAACGCCTGATCCGCGGCTTAAATCCATGGCCAAGTGCCTACACCCAGTGGGAAGGCAAAACGATGAAAATCTGGGAAGCAGAAGTAGAGGATGTTGTAGAAACCATAGATACTCATGAGCCCGGAACGATCACAGAAGTCACAAAACACGGCTTCAAAGTTCAGACCGGCAAAGGCAGACTAGCCATCAAGTCCCTCCAGATCCCAGGCAAAAAACGCATGGAAGCCGATGCCTTCCTACGCGGATACCACATAGAAACAGGAGAAAAATTAGGTTAGAATTTAATTTTAAAATTTGAGTTTTGCTAATATAACAAATATTTTATGACCTAACATATCTGGCGCAAAAAAACGCAAAGCGTTTTTCGCGCCCTTTGGCGCATTTGTCCCATCGTGCACCGCACGATAGGACAAACAGCCGACACCCATTGAAAAATGTAGCCTGGAAGCGAAAGATATTCGCTAAGCAGGTCATCGAAAACGTCGGCACTTAATAAGGCTGAGCGTTAGCGAAAGCCGAATTTAGTACCGCTACGTTTCCGGACTAAGCGCGAGCGGGCCTGCGTGCGAATATCTTTCGCTTCCGGGCGGACCCTTATTCAACAAGGAGGCAAACATGTATTACCCATATTATTTTGATCCAACTTATTTCCTTGTCATCATCGGCGTCATCATTTGCGCCCTTGCATCCGCCAAAGTGAATTCCACCTACGCTAGGTACGATCAGGTTCGCAACCACGCCGGGATCACCGGTGCGATGGCAGCGGAGCAGATCCTCAGGATGGAAGGGATTTATGATGTACAGGTGATGAGAGTAAGTGGAAAACTGACCGATCATTACGATCCGGCAAACCATGTACTGCGGCTTTCAGATTCCACCTACGGTTCGACATCGGTTGCGGCACTTGGAGTTGCAGCACATGAATGTGGACACGCGATCCAGCATGCAAGGCATTATGTACCGCTGACAATACGCGGAGCACTTGTTCCGGTGGCGAATTTTGGATCCGGGATTTCATGGCCGCTGATCATAATGGGATTATTTATCAGAGGAGAAATGTCTACATTGTTTATCAATCTTGGGATCCTGATGTTTTCATTGGCAGTGCTGTTCCAGATCATCACGCTTCCGGTAGAGTTTAATGCATCGGGAAGAGCACTTAAAATCCTGAAAAATTCAGGCATGCTATATGAATCAGAAGTACGTGAGGCAAGAAGTGTTCTTACAGCGGCAGCGCTTACCTATGTGGCGAGTGCAGCATCTGCACTTCTGCAGCTTTTAAGAATACTGATCCTGACAGGAGGAAGAAGAAATGACGACGAATAACCAGGGAGTAGGTACAAGAGAACTTGCACTGATAATCCTGCTGGAAATCGAGCGTGGAGAGAAAAGTCATATCGTGCTCAGACAGGTGCTGGAAAAATATCAGTATCTGTCCAAGCAGGACCGTGCATTTCTGACCAGGCTTGCAGAAGGGACAACAGAGCGGAGGATAGAACTGGACTATATTATCAACCAGTTTTCAAAAGTAAAGACAGAAAAAATGAAACCGGTGATCCGCAATATCCTGCGCTGTGCGGTCTATCAGATCAAATACATGGATCAGGTTCCGGATTCGGCAGCATGCAATGAAGCAGTCAACCTTGCTACCCGGAAAGGCTTTAAGAACCTGCGGGGATTTGTAAATGGGGTACTTAGAAATATCGCGCGAAACATTGATAAGATTGCGTATCCGGAGAATACAGAAGAATTTCTCTCAATAAAGTATTCCATGCCACAATGGATCATCCGTATGTGGGTGAGAGATTATGGAGAAGAGAAGACGAAATACATCCTGGAAGGTTTTTATAAAGAACGTGCAACAACAATCCGGATCAATGGAAATGCAACCACCAAAGAAGAGCTGATCAGAGAGCTGACAGGAGAAGGCATTCAGGTAAAAGAACATCCGCTTCTTGCGTCTGCGCTTCTGATCTCAGGCTATGATTATCTGGCAGCAATCCCGGCGTTCCGGGAAGGAAAATTCCAGGTACAGGATGCAGCTTCGATCATGGTAGCAGAACAGGCAGGAATCAAAGAAGGAGATTACATACTGGATGTGTGCGCGGCACCGGGAGGAAAAGCGCTCCATGCGGCACAGATCCTGAATGGGACAGGTATGGTAGAGGCAAGGGATCTGACAGAGATGAAGGTAGAGCTGATTCGGGAAAATATTTCACGGATGGGATTTGAAAATATCCGTGCAGTGCAGCAGGATGCAACCTGCTTCGATGCGGACTCTGAGGAAAAAGCAGATGTTCTGATCGCGGATCTTCCGTGTTCCGGTCTTGGTGTCCTTGCGAAGAAGACTGATCTGAAGTATAAGATGAACCCGGAGACGGAGACTGAAGTTGCAGCACTTCAGAGAGAGATCCTGGATGCGGTTTGCCGATATGTGAAGCCGGAGGGAACACTGATGTACAGCACCTGTACGATCAGCAGGACAGAGAACGAGGAAAACGCCGGATGGTTTGCCGAAAAACATCCGGAATTTGACCTGGAATGGGAGAAACAGATTTTTCCGTCTGATATAACCGATGGTTTCTATATTGCTAAATTTATCCGGAGGGGCAGATAATGGAAAAAAAAGATATCGCTTCGTATTCATTTGAAGAGTTGCAGGAAGAAATGCTGGCGATTGGAGAAAAAGGATTCCGCAGTCGACAGATTTATTCCTGGATCCATGAAAAGCTGGTGGATGATTTTGAAGAAATGACCAATCTTCCAAAAACTTTACGCCAGAAACTGGAAGCAGCATACGAAATACGAAGAGTCGAAATGGAAAAAAGACAGATTTCAAAGATTGACGGGACCAATAAATTCCTGTTTTGTCTGAAAGACGGGAATATGGTAGAAAGTGTTCTGATGAAATATAAACATGGCAATTCGGTATGCATATCCTCGCAGGTTGGCTGCCGGATGGGATGCCGTTTCTGTGCATCAACACTGGACGGGCTGGAACGAAACCTGACACCGTCAGAGATGTTAAGACAGGTTTACCAGATCCAGAAGATCACTGGCGAGAGAGTTTCTAATATTGTGATCATGGGAACCGGAGAACCGCTGGATAATTATGACAATTTTCTGAAATTCATTCACATGGTCAGTGATGAGCACGGGCTCAATATCAGCCAGAGAAATATCACGGCGTCTACCTGTGGAATTGTACCGAACATCCGGAGACTTGCAGAAGAAAAGCTGCAGATCACGCTGGCACTTTCCCTGCACGGTTCCAACCAGGAAAAGAGAAGATCGCTGATGCCGGTGGCAAATAAATACGAGCTTCATGAGGTTCTGGAAGCGTGTGATTATTACTTTGAAAAAACCGGACGGAGGATCACTTTTGAGTACAGCCTGGTTCACGGCGTAAACGATACACCGGAAGATGCAAAAGAGCTGATGGGAATCTTAAAAGACAGAAACTGCCATTTAAACCTGATTCCGGTGAACCCGATCAAGGAGAGAAACTACGAAAAACCGGACAAAAAAAGTGCCGAGAATTTCAAAAATAAACTTGAAAAAAACGGGATAAATGTTACTATAAGAAGAGAAATGGGCTCAGATATAGACGGAGCCTGTGGACAGTTACGGCGCAAGACGATGCAAGGAGTATAAAATATGAAAATATTTTCTATGACAGATGTTGGAAGAAAACGTGAAATGAACCAGGATTACGTGTTTGCCACAGATGAGTCATTAGGTACGCTGCCGAATCTTCTGGTAGTAGCCGATGGAATGGGTGGACACAAGGCAGGCGATTTTGCGTCAAAATATACGGTGGAAGTTCTGAAAGAAGAACTGAAGCATACATTAAAGGATGGGCCGGAAGAGATTTTAAAAGATGCGGCTCAGACAGCGAACCACAAGCTGATCGAGAAAGCAGATGAAGACATTAATCTGGAGGGGATGGGAACCACTCTGGTTGCGGCAACTGTGATCGATCATACGCTTTATTTTATAAATGTAGGTGACAGCCGTCTGTATCTTCTGAATAAGGATATCAGGCAGCTTTCCAGAGACCATTCCCTGGTAGAAGAGATGGTTCGTCTGGGAGGAATCAATGAGGAAGAGGCAAGACATCATCCGGATAAGAATATCATTACCAGAGCAATTGGAGTAAAAGAGGATGTAGAGGTGGATTTTTATGAATTCAGCCTCAAAAAGGGAGATATCATCCTGATGTGTTCCGATGGACTCAGTAATATGATAGAGGATGAAGAAATTTTTGCGATAGTTAAAGGGGCAAGAGATATCGTAGAAGCCGGTCAGAATCTGATTGACCGGGCGAATGAGAACGGAGGCAATGACAATATCAGTGTTGTTCTTGCAGAACCGTTTTCTGATGAGGTGAGTATATGGTAAAAGACGGGATTTATTTAAGTGGTCGTTATCAGGTTCTGAGCAAGATCGGAGCCGGTGGAATGGCGGATGTATATAAGGCGAAGGACTGTATGCTGAACAGATATGTCGCAGTGAAAGTCCTGAAAAAAGAATACAGGGAAGATGAAAACTTTGTAAAGAAATTCCGGTCAGAAGCACAGGCAGCAGCAGGGCTTCTGAACCCGAATATTGTCAATGTATATGATGTAGGGGAGGATCGAGGACTCTATTATATGGTCATGGAGCTGGTAGAAGGAATCACTCTGAAAGAATATGTGCAGAAAAAAGGAAAGCTTTCTTCCAAGGAAGCGATCAGTATTGCAATTCAGATGTGTACTGGTATTGAGGCAGCTCACAATCATCACATCATACACAGAGATATCAAACCGCAGAATATTATCATTTCCAAAGAAGGAAAGGTAAAGGTTACAGATTTTGGTATTGCAAAGGCGACAACATCGCAGACAGTCAGCACCAGTGCAATGGGATCGGTACACTATGTATCTCCGGAGCAGGCACGGGGCGGCTATTGTGATGAGAAGAGTGATATCTATTCTGCAGGTATCACCATGTATGAGATGGTGACCGGAAGGGTTCCTTTCGATGGCGATTCTACTGTTTCGGTTGCAATGAAGCATTTACAGGAGAATATTACCCCGCCTTCTGAGTATGCACCGGATTTATATCCGGCGCTGGAGAAGATTATTCTCAAGTGTACACAGAAGAGCGCGGAAAGACGTTACCAGAGTGCCGGAGAACTGATCCAGGATCTGAAGAGGGCGTTGGTCGATCCGAGTGGCGAATTTGTAGATATGGTTCCGATCCGGAGTATGGGAGATACGGTGATGATCTCGCCGGAGCGGATGGCACGTATGAAAAAGCGTCAGGGCGATGGTTATGATGACGAAGAGTATGATGATGGCTATGACGATGAAGAATATGACGAAAATGATGACTATGATGAGGATGACGAAGAGGATAATTATAACGGGGGCAGACACGGTAACAGTAAAAATGGCGTAGATCCGAAGATGAACAAGATGATGAAGATCCTCATGGTTGCAGTTGCAGTGATCGTTGCATTTGCGCTGATTTTCCTGATCGGCAAAGCAGCAGGTGTGTTCGGTAAGCGTTCAGACAGTCAGATTTCAGTTTCCAATGAGATTGAAGTGCCAAATCTGGTCGGACAGCCGCAGAATGTTGCAGAGACGATGTGCGAAAAGAAGCAGCTGAAGCTGGAAGTAGAATCCGAGAAAGCATCAGATAAGGCAGCAGGTACGATTATTGAGCAGAAGACAAAAGCAGGAAAGAAAGTCAAGAAAAATACGGTGATCAAGGTTGTAATAAGTTCAGGACCGGAAAAGATCATGATCCAGAGTGTAGAGGGAATGGATGAAGATGCAGCCAAGAAAGCACTGATCAAACAGGGCTTTACGAGCAAGAACATTACTGTTACCAGTGAATACAGCAGTGATGTTGAAAGTGGAAAAGCTACAAGGACTGATCCGGCAGAGGGAACAGAGGTATCTGCTGACTCTAAAATCACACTGTATATCAGTAAAGGTGAAAAACAGCCGGACAAAGTGTCAGTTCCGTCAATTGTGGGAATGTATGTAAATAATGCGGTATCTACACTGAGTGCAAGCGGATTGTCCGATGGCGGAACGAGTAGTGAAGAATATTCAGATGATTATGCAGAAGGTATGATTATCCGTCAGAGCACAGATGCCGGAACGAAGGTGGCTGAAGGAACAAGTGTGAGTTATGTTGTCAGCAAAGGACCAAAGCCTGCAGATCAGGTGAAGGTACCAACTCTGACAGGAAAGACACTTGGAGATGCGATTTCAGCACTGAATGCCAGAAATCTGACTTATACAGAAGTTGATATTGACAGTGCAGAACCATCTGGAAAAGTTGTAAAAGTTGATCCGGGAGAAGGTACATCGGTAGATGTAGGAACTGCGATCACACTGTATGTAAGCAATGGCTCACAGGCAAGCAGTGGATCCGACAGTAACAATTCGGGTAGCAATAATTCCGGTAACAACTCAAATAACGGCAACAATACAGGAAATTAAAAGGACTGTTTTATGCAGGGAAGAATTATAAAAGGGATTGCAGGATTCTACTACGTTTATGACGTAGTAGAATCTGTCATTTATGAATGTAAAGCAAAAGGAATTTTCCGTAAGGAGAAGATTAAACCACTGGTCGGAGATCTGGTAGAATATGAGATCTTAGATGCAGAAGAGAAGACCGGTAATATCATCCGGATCCTTCCAAGGAAGAATGAACTGATCAGACCGGCAGTGGCAAATATTGATCAGGCACTGGTTGTATTTGCAGTGAAGAAGCCGGATCCGCATTTTAATCTGCTGGACAGGTTTCTGGTTATGATGGAGCGGCAGGAGATTCCGGTTATTATCTGTTTCAACAAGAAGGATATTGCAGATGAGCCGGAAATCGAGTCTCTGGAGAAGACGTATGAGGCTTGTGGGTACCGTGTGATCTTTGCAAGTGCCAGAGAAGGAGAAAATATTCTGGAGATTAAAGAGGCACTAAAAGGAAAGACAACAACTGTTGCCGGACCTTCAGGAGTTGGAAAATCCTCTCTGATCAACTGTCTTCAGGAAAATGTCAATATGGAGACCGGAAGTATCAGCAGAAAGATCGAGCGGGGAAAACATACTACCCGCCATTCAGAACTGATCCCGATCGACGAGGATTCCTATATCATGGATACACCGGGATTTTCGTCACTGTATACCAATGATTTTGGCAAGGAAGAATTGAAATATTATTTTCCGGAGTTTGATCAGTATCAGGGAGGCTGCAGGTTTCAGGGGTGTAATCACATCAGTGAACCGGGGTGTCTGGTAAAAGAGGCTCTGGAAGAGGGAAAAGTGCATCCGGTGCGGTATGAAGATTATTGCGAGATGTATCGGGAACTGGAACAGAAGGAAAAAAGGAGGTACTAAAATGGAATATAAATTATCACCATCTATTTTATCGGCAGATTTTTGTAATCTGGAAGAAGGTATCCGCCAGACAGAGGAAAATGGAGCGGTATATTTACATTTTGATGTGATGGATGGCGTGTTCGTACCGAGTATTTCTTTTGGAATGCCTGTGCTTGCATCAATCAAACCGGCGGTAAAGCAGGTGATAGATACGCATCTGATGATCACGGAACCAATCCGTTATGTGGAAGCATTTGCAGAGGCAGGAGCGGATATTCTTACTGTACATTATGAAGCATGCAAGGATATACGTGCGACTCTGGACAAGATCAAAGCGTGTGGCATGAAGACAGGACTGGCAATTTCACCGGATACACCGGTGGAGGTCCTGAAGGAATTCCTTGGTGAAGTGGATATGTTCCTTGTGATGACAGTCCACCCGGGATTTGGCGGACAAAAGCTGATTTCTGAGATGCTGGATAAGGTCAGAACACTTAGGGCAATGCTGAATGAACGTGGACTTGAGACTGATGTCCAGGTTGACGGAGGAATTTATGCATTCAATGTGAAAGAAGCACTGGATGCGGGAGCAAATGTGATTGTTGCGGGATCAGCTGTATTCAAAGGGAATGCAGGAGAAAACACAAGAGAATTGATGGAGATTTTAAAGAATTATGAGTAAGACAGTCATTATCAGTGGGGGAATGCTTGACGAGGGATTTGCAGAGAAGGTTCTTGAAGCAAATCCGGAGGCTTATATTATCGCAGTAGATAAGGGGCTTGAGTATCTGTATAACCATAAGATTGAGCCTCAGTATATTGTTGGGGATTTTGACAGTATTGATCCAAAGGTGATTGATTACTATCGCAAGGAGACGAATATTCCGATCCGGGAATATAATCCGGTTAAGGATGCGACGGATACAGAGATTGCTCTTCGGCTGGGAATTACATTGGGAAGCAAAGAGATGATCCTTCTTGGGGCAACCGGTGGAAGAATCGATCATTTGTGGGCGAATGTCCAGACACTTAGTGTGGCATGTGATGCCGGAGTAAATGCCTGCATTCTGGATGAGAAAAATAAAATCTGGGTAACGAATAAATCCTGTGTGCTGAAAAAGTCAGAAGCATACGGACCATATCTTTCTGTATTTTCTTTGGAAGGTGAGATTTATGATTTCAGTTTGGAGGGTACGAAATGGCCGCTCAATCATCATGATCTGATGCCGTGCGACAGTCTGACGGTGAGCAACCAGTTTGTGGATGATGAAGTGAAGATCAGTTTTGTAAATGGTCGGATTGTTATTATGGAAACGAAAGACTGATAAGAGATGTATAAGAAGAGAAAAGCCAGATATCATTCGAAAATGGTATCTGGTTTTTTTGCGTAAAAGATACTAGGTGTCTGAGATGAGTACTTTTTTGATTATAAAGCCGGATTTTGAAAAAATCACGAATCTGAAAAAGGGTTGGACACAATCCGGCAACATGCTGCAGGGAGTGCATCCGAAAGTGGCATAAAATGCAGTCGGGCAAGGAAATAAGTCAGGTGCTTATGGAGCGACACTTTAATAAGAAGGCAATTCGCAGCTTTCATAAACAGGGTATGTCAACAGCAGTATCTCTTATCGGCGGAAAATGGAAACTGCTGATTTTGCGTAACTTGAAAGAGCGTCCATGGAGATTCA